>JACSEB010000001.1_pt1 | contig 41048 bp, 30 predicted proteins | sample 8225501 | NCBI WGS metagenome assembly JACSEB01 (sample SAMN15704856, study PRJNA648150) | viral metagenome | isolation source: viral RNA from sea star tissue collected in USA, Olympic National Park, and... | host: Pisaster ochraceus | collected 2013
CTCTAGCGTCAACTCACCTCCATCCACACCTGACATCTGCTGAAATGAACCTTCAGAAGTCGCTGCATCTACACGCTGACTGGCCGCTTTACCTTGCTCAGATAGAGTAGAAGCCAATTGGGGGATCATACGCGTAATGAATGCGGCATCTGTCGCGTTGTAAGGAATCATTGGAATGATTGCCTTAATATTCGGGTTCTTCTTACCTAGCTCTGTTAGAGCAGGAATGAAGCCCTGTTCCTTAATGGCACTTCGATAGAGATTAGCGTCACCATTAAGCATGCCGATAAGTAATTGATCGCCTTTCTGCTCATCGGTCAAAGCGGTATCTGTAAAGATGGGGTCATTGGCCAATACACGATTAAAGGTATTACTGACTTCCTGAACCAGTTTCCATTCACGGTGAGGTAGAAGTGCCGCTGTATTGATCTCAGTGGATGCCTGTAGGTTAGCCGGATCCGCTAACACCGCATCAAATACATTCGAGTCAGTGGCCGAAGGATTCACCAGATACTTCAGTGCCTGCATGGATGCATCCATAGAGATGGTCATCATAGGCAGCACTTTTACTGACATCTCAGTAAAGCCCAAACCACGGTCATTTCTCACCTCTGTACCACCCGAGGTATTAACCGATAATCCCCCCGTTAATGGTTGAGCTTCCTTAGACCAAGTGGTTTCCGCTGTATTCCAGTACGTAGAGTTATCCCCTGCATCCGACATCATCATTCGATAGGTAGGAGAAGAAGCTAACAGTCTCTGCTTAATCTGGTTCAAATCTTTATTAGAGATATCCCCATCAGCAGGGATAGTGCCATTCGCTATCCGTTCTTTACGCAGACGGTTACGCTCACGTAGAAAGGATTGTGAATACAGACCATGAGCAATATTAGACGCTAAGATCATATTGTCTCGGATAGGAATGAAGTCTGAGTAGAAATCATTGATAGCGTCAGTTAGCGCACCACCAAACGTCTGAGTGTAGTTGTAACGTAAACCATCAATCTGGCTATCATCTAAATCAAACTGGGTTAGAAAGGCTTTAGCAGCTTCTGGATTAGCAGGGACATTGAGCCATTTATGCTCCAATGGGAAAGCGTAGGCTTGGCCTTTCTTACTGATACCGGTACGAATCGCACTGGTTGCTTCATTAACATTATCAATGAAAGCCTTTAAGTCAGAACGAATGTCTTCGTTCTGGTTCAGTCTTTGCAGTAAGTCATCCGCCTTGCTCACCATATCCGAATGGATCTCATCTGCACCCTTCACGTTATTGGCGTAATCGGATGAACCATAGGTAATAGTGGTGGTTCGGTTCTTAGTAGAGTTACGGGTAAACTCACCGGACTTATTGAAGTGACGCGTATAGAAAGAAGCTAGAGCATCTTTCTTAGCACCCCATAAAGCGTTAATAGCCGCTTGAGCTTCTAAGCTCTCATGGAACTCACGAGAATCTTTAGAGAACGCTTCTTTCTTAGGTAATAACTGGTTTGCAATCTTAGCGACAGCAAAATAGTTATCCATCTTATTACCCAGTTTACCTCTACGAATATTGTGAGATACGCCCTCCTCTTTCATAAACAAACCCCCATTGGTCATTTGTTCACGAAACTTATCCGTTACCGAAGTGCCGATTTGTAATAGGGCATTAAATGGACCATTGGTTACCCCATCAATCTCATACGATAAAGAATGGTCAAAAACATCATTACGCTTACCATCCTCAGAGAAGTTACGGTAACGGGCATACTCCACTAAAACCTGCATAGCATGTTCTGGTTCAGACGAGTAACTCTGCACCATTTTACTCAGCATCTGAGTATCTAACTTACCGCCCTTATCCCATGCACGAAGCATATCGATAACCTGAACCATATCCTCTTCAGCTAACCGATTATCTAGGTCTTTGATGGTTTGATTGTTTGCTTTCTTATCAGGATCTAAATCTAAGCCCTGAGCCACTGCTAATAAGAAACCTCGATGGGTCTTGTTTCTAGGACGCGCTGAGAAAGCTTTCCAGAGCATACGTCGCTTAGGGGATACAAAGGCACGATGCAGCTTCTCACGCTGAGGAGACACGTCTGACTGCTGAAATTGACGGTTATTGGTTGCAAACTCAAAACCCATGAACAGCTCTTGGGTAGCAATGTCTTCCACACCATTCTCAGTGATACGGTGACCTAAGCTAACAAGCTTGTCATAGGCTCTCTCAAGCTGATTGTTCTTACCCTGAATGGATTTAGCTTTACGTGTGTTACGTCCCTCTGTGGGCTTCCAACCAATCATTTCTAGGAACTCTTGCTTAGGCATCTGATCCATTAGATTGAGCATAGGTTGCTGTAACTTGTGAGGGGTAGATTGCGCAATCTTATTGGCTTTCTTCAGTTGAGCAGAGACCTTAGATTCTGAACCAAGAAAAGAATCCGATTGTTCTGTGATTGGATTGAAGCTTATTCTCTTTTGAACCGCTCGCTTATCAATTAACTGACGAGAGATACCATTACTTGCATCGCCCATAGCCATTAGCTTTTCTTGCCAAGAAGAAAGGTTATCCGGCAAACCAAATAGAACCGGATCGCCATATTGCTTAGTATCAGTAGGTGCTTGTCCATCCTCACTAATGGCCGCTTTCAATGCAGCGAACTTATTAACGTCTACGGTATTTTTCTGAACCAGATTGAGATCCACTAAGACATCAATCACCTCTGAACCTAAAGCATCTCGATATACCTGAGAATAGTTAGCGGGTGTATCAGGCTTTGCCTCTAATCCCAGTGCATTCATGACCTCTTGACCAATATTGGTTCTAAGGGTGGATTGAAATACACCTTTACCTTGTAACAGATCAATGGCTTCTGGGGGTAACTCAGCCTTAGTATCCATACCTAGCATACGTTTCATCTCAAACTCAGGAGTCACTTGGAAGTCACGACCATCGTAAGCAATAGTATTCATCGCAGCTAAGGAAATAGCATCCACTACTTCTGGCAAGATATTGCCACCCTCATCAACCAGTTGTAGAAGAGGTTCTTTGTATAAGTAGTTAGCCCAGTTCTTATTCTTCTGTAATGCTTTGGTTCGTTTTTCTACTCGTTTTTGCAGTTTGTTCTCTACTGCTTTACGAATAGTAGGTAAGTACACTTTGAACAGTGAATCATCAGGACGACCTACCTTTTCAAGAATGCCTTCATCAGCAAGTTGCTTCTGAATATCTGAACCATCGGATTCTAATAATGTGGTAAGCCCAATGCGAGAAAGTACAGAAGACCGGTCACCAGTCCGAGTAGTGAAATACTCACTAATCCGGTTAACGAGACGGCTACGAGCAGTAGCAGAACTAATTTTGTCACTTTTAATAGCATCAATACGCTCCTGTGTTGGTTCAGTGGACCAGACCTTATCCGTTACCGTTTTAGCCACAGAAATTGTTTCGGGTTGATCTAGGAAAGATAATTGCCCAGTCTCTTCGTCTACAGTTGTTTCCTGAGCAAATGGGAGAGGTTCAACGGGTTCTTGTGTTACTTCTCCTTCGACAGCAGCATCAGTGCTAACAGTAGATTCAGTATCACCAGTTCCACTAGGTTCATCGTCTCTAATAGTGTCATCGGTTACCCCAGTAACGACAGTATCGGTATCCACAGCATCGTCAATAATGCCAGAGGTATCACTACTGCTAGTACGAATAGGAGCACTTCCATTGATTAAGTTCTCCGCTTGAGTGATTGCATCACCAATTAAACTGACTTCATTCTCTACTTGTCTTTGTAACTTCTTAGCAGCATTGAGACCTTTAAGACCTAAACCAACGTTTAGATGCCCTGTCTCAGATGCATCAGACTGGCGAAAGATATTGTCTAAAGTGACTTGCTCAGTAGGCAATACCCCTCGATCAATCTCACCCTGACGAGTGGCAATAGCTTGTTTGAGCCAATCGCTCTTATCTACTTGGGATGCTTGGAATGTCTTTAAACGACCTAGAGATTTATTGGCTTTCTCTGTATCACCTTCTGTTACTGCTTGGGCAACATCTTTGATGTGGACATTCGTCCCTCTAAATAGTTCATCTTCGCCCTGAACCACTTCCTTAGAGACTTCTGCTAATTTCTTAGCTTCTGCTATCTGACGTACTTTAGCCAGTTCTTCCGTCGAACCCACATTAAAGTAGTCCATCATGTCAGCGATGTTTTCTACTTCTGAACCAGAGAACCCATCCTCTAGGTCTTCATTAGAGAATTGAGAGTACAACACCTTACTAAACATTTTAGTCAGCTTGGTTTTGTCTTCTTCAAGCAACGCTTTATTAGCCGCTGTAACCGGTTCCTCAGAGAGATTGGTTGACTGAACCAATTCAGTCAGGATGGCTTTATCTGAGTTGTTGGTTTTAAGCAGTTTATCCACTGTATTGATGTAGGAACCTTCACCAGTGATTATCTCAACATACTTATCAACGACTGGTTTTAAAGCAGGTTGTTCCTCAGCAATACCCTGAATAGTGGCGACATGAGCAAACATATTAAAAGCAGCACTTTCTAAATCTTCTGGCGTTGCTTCTGGATTCTTTAGCGTCTCTTTGAAGTTATCGACATACCCTGCGTACTCACCTACTGCACTATTGACCTGAGCTTTCTCTTCTGGCGTTAACTCAGCAACCGCCTCTGCCTCTTGGACTGCCTCAGTAGCCGCCTCTTCTACTTGGGTGTCAGCTTGATCTAGATCAGTTTCTGCAACAGCAGCTTGAGTCGCTTTGACCGTATCTTCTGGAGTTTGTGGATCGGCAACGGCTTTCTCTTCTGCTACTTTGGCTTCTTTGGTTGCCACACGCTTTTGAATATTCTCTCGTACCGTGTCCTTGAGAGCGGTATTGACATTTGTTGACTCACTGACCGTTGATACTGCACCCCCCGATATACCGCCTGCTAGAGCGCCTTGTGCTGCGCCTGCACCTACTCCCTCTTCGATACGTTGAAATTGGTCAGCCGTCTGTTGAACTGCTACGTTCTGAACGGCTTGGCCTGCACCCTCTTGGATTGCCTCCTCAGCCGTCTCTTTGACCGTATCAGTGGCAACCTTGGTCATTGAGTTCCATAGGCTATCTCCTAGCTTAGAACCACGGGTAAACAGCGTACCTTCGAATTGAGCAGCACCTGTCATCTTAGAAGCAATACCTGATACCAAACCAGAGATAGCAAAGGTCGTTGAGTAAGCTTGCTCTGCTAACTTATTACGCGCATCTTGTGGTTCAGTCCCATTAGCAATCATTTCTGAGTAAGCAGGAGATGACTCCAATAGGTCTTGATGAGAGTATTCCTTCTCATCCAGAATCTTATCCAATACTTGGTTCGCATTAGAAGCACCTTCCTGAACCACAGATAAGCCCACACTGGCTGCGGTAGCTAGACTGGCAATCTCTTTTTCCGTTAAGTCTTTCGCCCCTTTCTTAATCAAACTACCCGTAGCACCCCCTACCAAAAGGTCGGGTAAAGATTCTATTGCCATATCAACCGCAAGAGAGGGTTGTGAACCATAAATCTGAATGGTGTCTGCAAACTCAGTAATGATGCCTACTGCCGTATCTGTCGCAGTCCAATCACCAGAAGCTTGTTTAACCACTGCTTCATTTTGACGTTCTTGCTGCTTATCTTTAAGCTGTTTCTCCGCTAAGTCACTGCGTACTCGTAGAGGTTTTGAACGTGAATCCAGTAAGTCTTCACGCACTTCTGTCAGAGCTTGATGGCGATCGTATGCTTTATTGAATCGTTGTACTTTCTGCTCTGCTTTCTGCTCCGGTGACAGATTCGCTTGAACGGCTCCAATGGTACTTTGGTAAGTGGATTCCTGTTTAGCCGTAGTGGGTTGTTGGCCATACACCTGTACCTGACCGGCAGGGGTATCCGCTACCTCTGGTTCAGCAGTTGGTTCCTCTTCTGTTAAAGCACTCGCTAGATTTAAACCCGTACCAATCTGAGCGGTATTAACACCCCAACGTGCTAAAGCATTCGCCGTATCTAACGCAGTTTCCTTTGCAGTACGAATATCATTGTTCAGCTCATACTGAGCTTCTGGAGTCGTCACACGAGCAGTGGCATCATTCAGATACTGGTTCAGTAATCCTGTCATGTTACCTGTGCGTTCTTTCTCAGCAGCAGGCGTATCATCCTTAGCGTACTGCTTTAAATCACTTATGATTTGGGCTTCTGCTTGCTTCTGTTGAGAAACACCTTCGACCTTTGCTTTTCTAACTTGGTCAGGAGTAGGTTGTAGAGCCATTTTATAATCCTCATATAAATAAAGGGAGCTAATGCTCCCTTTGTAAGGTTGAAAGCTAATTTTTCTCGAAGCCAGTTATTCTCTTAAAACTACTCACCCTACCGTCAGCAATCCCAGTAATAACACTGTCCATAGATTTACTCAGTTCATCGATACCCACTAAGTCTGGTTTACGTACCGTCACAGGAATACCCCCTACTTTACGACTACGGATACTTCTTTCTAAAGAAGAACTGGCAGCATCACTGGCTCGATCTAAATTACTTTTAATCTTATCCGCAAGTACCAGATACTTCTGTATCTCTGTACGGTGTGGTGAACCAATAACCTTACCTTTGTAGCCCGAGGTAGCATCACGTATATCGGATTGAGAAATGTAGCCATAAGCCGCTTGGTCAGCCTGAGCCATGATGTAATTATACTCTTGGCCAGTAGGAGGCTTACCTAGAATCTCCACCATATTCGAATAAGCCGTTGCTGCATTAATATTACCAAAAGCTTCTGTTTTGTCTTTCCAGTTCGCCTGAGCATCCGTAAGCGATACTGATTCATCATCTTGGTAAGTCAGCACTTCAGCAGGGAAACCCAATGCAGACTCTAGCTTAGTCTGGTTCAGGTTAATCGCATCATTATATTGAACGGCAGCTACATCATTAGCGGATGACTGTTGGTCAATGAGCAACTGGTCTTCTGCACCAAATGAGTAGTAAGTGTTGTACTGGTCTACGGCATCCTTAACGTACTTATTGGCTTCTTCCGTCGTAATACTTGGGTCTTGGGAAGCCATGTCAGTCACCGCACTCTGGAATGCATTTGGATCGGAATAGTCCTTAAACATCGAAGAGGTCTGCTGCTTAAACTTACGTGCTCTATTCAATCTACCAATTCTAAGTTGGTCAGATATATTGGGTCTAAACTGTTTAGAATAGTTAGTTTCCCCAATCTTCTCACCCGTAAACGGATCGTACTTATGAATGGTTCCGTTATTGTCGTCCTTGAATACGGGCTGACTTGCTTTGTCCTGCTCCAGTTTTAACTTATCTTGCTTCACTATCAGATTAGCTGCTTCTTGCTGACGACCTATTAGAGTGTCCTCACGCTTACCTAAAGAATTAGCCACCAATGACTGGTCTACTTGAGCACCAAACTGAGTGGTATCAATCGCCGCTAATTCTTCACTGGTCTGAGCCTGATTGATGGCTTGCTGTAGTGAAGCTGTATTCGTCTCTCTGCCTGTCTGATAGTTAATATTCGCTAACTCTGTCTGCTCTTGTGCTAAACCACGTAAGGTATCTGCACCTTGGGTGATCTGCTCACCCGCTTGACCTAGTAAAGCATTCGCTGAACCAAAGTTAGGGGTATTGACGTTTCTCCATGTAATTTGAGCCATGGTTCACTCCTTACAAATTGCTAGGGGTGGCAGCAGAGTTACGATCCAAAGATGCTTCGTAATTAGCTACTCGATCTTCTCGACGTTTCTTCTGATATTCATACTCTTCTTTTTGAATATTGAATTGGTCTTGCCAAGCACTCTTCTGAAAGCTTAATTGGTCTTTAGCCATGCCCAAGTTCTGGAAGCCTAACCAAGACTGAGCCAAACCAGAAGCCGCACCAATAGCAGGAGCAGCCCAACCTGATGTCTGATTACCTAATGCATCTGTACCACCAAAAAGAGAGGATCGACTGAATAAACTGTTATCACCTTGACCTGCAATAGGGGCTATTTGATTAGCATTAAAACCAGATTGACCAAAACCAGTCCCTTGTTGTACACCCCCTAAACCTTGAGACAATGATGAGGAGTTGCCCCATTGAGACATTGAACCTAGATTCAAACCTGTACTCTGTAAATCAGAAACGTAATTTCCTTGTGCATCATAAGCCATAATTAGCTCCTTAAACCGTAATGGATTGTTAGCCCTTCGAGGGTAAGTTTGTCGCCCACAAAATTCTCTATAGCTAATGGAGCAACACTGGCCATGTTACCAAAGTGTATTCTAGTATTGTAATACTGTTCTGGGGTCTCATCTGGTCTAGCCAAACCACTATTAGAATTTGCAATAGCAAAGGGATCGACCAATGAACCTGTATCCAATCCCTCACTTATTTCATCCAACTCCCTAGTGGATTCTTCAATCTCTCTTTGTAGAGCATCATACTGGTTCAGAATATCTTGCATCTCCCAATCCATAGCCAATTGAGTACCTGCTGAGAAACCAGTCTGAACCACTGCAAGCCATTGAGGGTCAATGTACGAAGTACCAGTGAAAGTTAGAATTGCACTGATCACCGTTAGAATTAACGCTGACTCAATACCGAGAACATCCACTAAATAAGCCACACCATATTTAACACCTATGGATATCACCCCTAGCACCACAGCACCTATAATAACTGAGGTAGACCCAACCAAACTTGCTGCCCATGCTAAAGAGGCAGATAGAGAACCAAGAGAGAAGATAGTAATAGCGATAGATACAACGATAGCAGCAAACTTAAAGAAGGAGGTTTGATACCATTTTAGTTTCTGGACAGTGACACAGTTAAACATGATTCGAATAGAGTCATAAGCCAACTCAGTTCTATCTGTTAGTGACATACTATTAAAGATTTCAAAGCTTAAAGGAATAAGCATCCCATCTTTAAACTCATCTGGGTCTGCTGCTGAATCAACGGCATCCTTTAAAGTCGTGTCCACTGTATGACTACCGTACACACGATTAATATGCTTTAAACCATGAACCTGTAGTTCTTCATAAGTGCTGTTACCAATCTGCTTACGAATAGTTAAGTAGGATTTCTCAAAGGTAAACGAATTCTTACTTTCTGCTGATAGGAGAGTGGTACTCGTATCGACAAAGTGTCTATTACCTATGGTTCCAGTCTTTAGCTCAGAAGTGATGTAGAGATAACCTATCTCCACATTGTAACTAATGTCAGCTTCTTTAATGGTTATCCGGTTCATAGGAGGTGTTCTCTGCTCACGCTCCTCATCAGTAAGGGATTCCCATCTAGTAAAATCCGAACTCTTAAATCTAGAATTAGCCTCCTGTTGTTTAAAGAAGTCGAATAAGTACTTCTTAGCCGCTAAAGAGGTTGTTTGGGTGGATATACCCATTATTACGTAAACATGATCAATATCACCAATATCAGGATTCTGATTAATTCCTGAACCAAGAGAAGTAATATCTACATTCAGCTTATTGAGTAATTTCTTACTGGTTCGATATCTATCAGAGGCATCATCTACAGTAAAATCAACATTATTATGCCGTAGAGGGACGACTGGCATATATGGGGTAGTCTCCGTTGGGAAGTAATCCAATGTAGGGTATGTACCATCCTGCTCTCTGTAAAACCACCACTTACGAATATCGATAACTAAGCCATCATTACTCAACTCAAAGTAAGACACATGGTAATAGTCCCCATTTAAATCTATAGGGGTAATACTGATGGTTTCAGTCTGATAGGTTTCTGGAACCGTCTCTACCCGATAACGAATTTCAATCTGTGAACCAGAAAGAAACTCTGTCGTATCTAAGTAAACTGGTTCAGGAACAGGAGTAGGAGGATTACTCACTAATCCTGTTACCCTATCCCAATTACGAATGTTCTCTAGATGATCTTCAGAAAAGTAATCTGCTTCCGGTGAACCATAAATCGAGTAATCGATCGTAATATCACGAATACCCTTTTCCTCTTTGATTACCGCTGCTACCGTAAAAGGAACAACATCTGCTCTGTTGTTGCTTCCCTCTGGTAAGCCATAATGATAACTGTCCCGACCATATCGATAATAACGAGCTAGGCTTGAACCTAGCCCTCTGATAACGTTAGCAACCAAATCCTCTGCAATGGGTCTTTCTCCCCTCACAGAGGTGAGTACGGACTGCTGCACATAGTTGGGGGTGTCTTCTACAAGAGGCATAGACAGGGACTCTACGTATGTCTTCTTCTTAGAAAATAGACCCATACTAGATACCTATACCTTGACGTAATTTAGTCATAACCGCAGCTACATCGTCATTCTGCATCTGTGCAGTGGTTAAGTCATAGGTGGTTTCATCAACGGATACACGAGTTGCCATCATGTCTGAGAACATCTTAGCCACCTTCTGTTCAGCATCTCGGATATAGCCATCGGCTTGGTTTGTATATAGCTCTTTCTGCTTACCGATAATACCTGCCACAGGTAAACCATCCACTTGGTCTACAATCTGAGCCTGTTCTGTTTTTAGCTTCTGACCTAGAATCGAAGTTTCAGCAATGATTTTGGCTGCTTGGTTCACTAAAACAATATTCTCTGTTACTGCATTAGCTGTCTGTTGGATAATCAACTTGGTTTGCTCAAGTGTTTGTGCAGCTTGGTTATCTTTAATGATGTTATCTTTAGTTGCACCCGTGACCTGTTCATCAAGTAAAGCTTCCTGCTTCTTAGAATTAATTAAATCTTGGTCTGCTTGCAGTTGGGATTTCTGAGCCAGAGTGATCTGTTCTTCTGTCAAACGAGTCTGTGTGAGTTGATCATCTATCTGAGCTTGAACCAGAGCTACTCTTTTCTCTGATTCTAATATTTGTTGGTCTAACAGTTTTACATTCTGGTTCGTAATTAGGTATTGAAGTATGTATGCACTTCCTTGAGACATGGCAGACTGCATAATAGCAATGTATGCCTTAGTGTACTCTTCACCCGTAATACGTTTGTACTTATACTCATTATCTAACTGGTCTTTGGTCGCTCGCATAAGTTCATCGAATACACCTCGACCCTCACGCTCACCTCCAGTGAGTGAACCAATCGTTAACTTATTCTCATTAAATGCTTCTACAGCCATGATTTATTCCTTATATAAAAAAGCCCCTACACAGTGTAGAGGCCTCTAAGTCAGTTGTCAGAGATTTACTTATCCACTGCGCCACGCTTCGCTTGGTCAGCAGCTAATTCTGCTAATTGTTTTTTATCAAGAGGTGTTAGTATTTCGACATTGTAAGCAGCAGGAAAGAAATTCTTACTGATCTTACCGCCTTTACCATCAGGAATGTCCTTAGACATACGGAACTTTCTACCCTTGAGATTATCAACCATAAACTGAGTTAAATGGTATTCATGATCGAACAATACATACTTAGTGTGGAAGCCTAGTAACGAGTTACCCACTGATAACCATTCACCTTGCCATTCACGCTTAGAGGGGTCCATACAAGCTATACGAACACGAATTAACTTCATGGCTACTTTACGGGCTTCTTCTCTCGCAGCCATCTTAGAAGACCTTTTAGGTTCTTCAATCGCCTTAGCAAATCTTTCATCATATTCTGCAATCTTAATTTTTAACTTATCCAAACCAATGTTTGGATGAAATTCAATGCCTTTGTTTTCTGCTAATTGCTTAAGAGCATCTAACTCTGTCATTGCAATACCATCTGACATATATCCATTTCCTAAATAGGGAGGGACTAAGACTCTCCGAAGAGAGCCTTAATTGAGATTACTGCTCTGCAACAGTATGAGCTACAGCCAGACGTTCTGGACGTAGAATCATTGTACCGTAGTACCACTGAATAGAGCTGAAACCAGTACGACCAAATGGGTCGTTGTGTTGTGCAACACCTTCACCCGGCATCTTGGTGATGATCTTAAACTTGAATGATTTACCCGAAGTTTGGAAACCCACCGTAGTAAAGCACTCTGAACCAAGACAAAGCATTGGGAATACATCGTACTTATCTGTACCCGCTACATCCGTTTTTTTGTAACCCAAGTTAGCCCCTGTTGCAGTTGCACCTGCACCTGCCCAGTGCTGCATCTCAGGCACAACGATTAAACGGAATTGACCAATCTTACCGATCTCACCGTGAACCATGTTGAGGCCTTTCTTGTAGTCACCGCTGTAAGCGTACTGCTCTACAGGAACAAAGGCTTTGTTATCGAATGCATCTTTTATCTTCTCAAGTTGGATCTGAAGCTCTGAGCCAATATAAAGCAGACGACCATGACCAACCGTAACCGTATCAATCATCCGTGAACCAGTAAGAATCTTCGTGGTCTTCGGAGTACGGTTATCATCCAATTGGATTGAAAGACGCTGTAAGTCTTCATATGAGATGGTCGATACTGTCGCACCCTCACCCGTCATAGTCGCACGAGAGGTTGCTGAACCACCGTAGTAAAGCACACCCGCACCTGCGAGTAGATCCATTTGTAGAACATCTTCCGTTAGCTCAGAAGCACCACGTACAAGCTCACGGGCTAAGTGAGAGTACAGGTCATCCATTGTATCGAAATCCAATGCTTCCTTAGTGAACTCGTGGAACATACCCATAGATTGCAGAGTCGCTTCCAACACTAGACGATGGTAACCCACACGGTTTACACGTCCACCTGTTTCAGAAAGGTTGGGTAGTTTGGATTTGATTGTACCGATATCTTTGCTTGAACCATACAGGTTACCACTACCAGTGATAACAGCACCTGCTGCATCGATACCTTCATCATTGACGTTACGGTCATCAAGTAAGGGCATCATATGGTATTGCTTAATAGACTTACCGTAGTGCTTAGGCATCGCACGAGTAGAAGCCATTGGTTGGAAGTATTGCTCTCGGACAGCTTCAATCAATGCTTGCTTATGGTAATAGTCACGGCGGATCTGTTCACCAACCGATGAGTTGGTCCCGTCCCCCCATTTAATTTGGTCAGTATCATTAAGCTCTACATTAGCCATAGTTTATTACTCCAATTACAGTTTAAATGAGTCAAAGTCTTCATCAGACATATTCCAAAAGTCATACTTCTGTTCAGTCTTCTGAGGTTTTACACTGGACTTGGTAGGCGCTGCTTTCTTTCGTTTAGCTTGCAGCTCCTTATCCGTATCCTTAGCTTTCGGCTTCACAACAACTTGCTTAGGCTTTATTGGTTCAGTGCCATCTAGGTTGAACTTGCCTTGGCGATACAGTTGATCACCTACTTGCTGATAAGCCTCTAGATCGGAAAGACCACTCAAACCACCGAACGTACGTTCTCTATCAATCGCTTCCTGAACCATTGCATAAATGCCATTGCCTTTATGTTCATTCATTAACGAGAGTAGTTGTGGCTGCTGTGCAAGGGTACGCTTACTAGATTCATCCCAGTTATTGACCGCATTCATCGTATCTGCATAAGTGGCTGTCGAGCGTATACTCTCAATAACCTCTTCCAGTTCTACTTCATGGTCACCTACCGCATGATTGCTAGGTGTATACTTACTATCTTCCTCTTGGTTCAGGGCATAGGTATCAATACCTTTTTCCTTTACCAGTTGGGCAAGAGCTTCTGGTTTACCATTCATTAAGTCAATTGCGTAACTTAACTTGCTTTCATCCAGTAGCTCATTGTTATCGAGCATCTTGAGAAATTTACGCTGCCCCTTTAGAGCGTGCGTCTTCTTCGCATAATCCAGACCCATTGACATTAAACGACGAGCATCGTCTACATTCTTAACATCAAACTCAGTGCCTTTATGTTTGAGCGGAGAAAGTAATTCCTCATACAACTCCTCATAGTTTAGGACATCTTCTGAACCAGAATCAACCTCTTCAATTTCGTCAGTGTCGTTGTCTTCCTCAGCTACTTCAGGTTCTTGGTTATCCTCTGGTTCAGGGATATCCTTTTGCTCCTCCTCAACCTCCTCCTCAACTTCTAACTCTTTTGAGGAGGGATCAATATCTTGGATAAGTTGAGCTTCTTGTTCTTCAATCGTGACTTCTTTTACTTCAGTAACTGGTTCAGAAACGACAGGAGGCTCCACATTGGAAGCCTCCTTAAATAACGCTTCTGGGTTAGCCTCTGCAAATGCCTCATCAGACATCGTGTAAAGGTCATTATTACCCATAGCGATTACTCCTCGTTAACGATGCCAAGCTGTGCAGCCTTGTGCTCTGTGATAGCGTGCTCTGCTGCATCACCCTGACGAAGTACCGCATTCAAGTAACTCTGTAAAGAACCGACTGCAATACACACATTAACTGCACCCTTAGATGCTGCCTCATTTGGAGAAGATGCCAATGGTGCTGCATTGATTAAGTTGTCTTCCATGAAACCACGTTCTATTACTTCTTTGTAAGCATAACTTTTAAACATTTTAAGGGCTAAATCACGTCGTTTAACCGCCTTTTCAGCTTCAGCTAATTCTAATTGGATCTGGTCTAAGTCAGTCATTACTTTCTCCGTGTCCCGATTAAATCGGATTTGCTTGAGTGGATTCTTCTTGTGCTAAGGCAGACTTAAATGCCTCTAACCGCATATTTCCTTGAGACTGCGCTTGGTCTTTTTCAAGGTCTCTAGCATGGTTCACACCATTCTCTTGTTCAATGTAATCTAGGTTCTTGCGGTCAGTGTCGGCAGCTTTATTTCCGGCTTCAGCCAGAATTTTCTGAGTTTCCGCTTGAATTTTCGCAACTTCAGCTTGAGCTTTTTGTAACTCAATTTGCTGTAACTGCATCTCCAGTTGTTGGGCAGGGTCTGGTTCAGGTTCATAGGTTCGTATCTCATTGGCCAGTTGGGGCATTTTACGTAAGTCAGCGATCTCTGCAAGTATCATCTTATACATGCCAATACCAAACTGCTGACCTGTAGTTTGAAGCATGAAAGCCAGTTCTTGTGCTTTCTGTTCATCCGATTCTGCGGTAGAAATTGAAAGACGTAAATCAAATTTACCCTCTAAATCATCTCTACGAATAGAAGTGAATGCCTTATTAGTAACACGCACCACCTCTTCATCAGCCATGAATACTTGGTTCATAGCCACAATCTTATGACCAATCTTACGCATACCATTCGCTAATCTACGTAAAATACCAATCTCACGTCTGGCTGCTGCATCTAATGCACCTCCTGTCGCTGCCGCTGTTTCCCCTAAACCGGCTCCAGTAATACCCTGTGCAAATACCTTAACACCAGACAAAGACTCAGCTTCCTGATTCTGCATGTTAATCATGTTGTACACAGACATAGGGACTTCTGGGTATTGATGCATGAAAATGGAGTTCTGAGCATCACCCATATCATTGAACTCATAATCCAAACCAGAATCAAACTTACGACGGTTAATCAAGTCTAGAGACCCTTTACGGACACCAGTCTGACCATTAGCACTTCGAGCCATAAGGTCTATCATGCCACGGGTTACTGCACCCACTACCTTTTGGTTATCTCTAATAAGCTCACAGTCTGGTTCACCGTAAACGGAATTATCTACAGGCAAATAGGGAACCGTTACGAAAGGTAATTTGCCATCTGGATAAGGATTATCTTCCAAACGAATAAGCACATCACCCACCCAAGTCGCTACGATGGGTTTAACAAGCCCTGAACCATCGATATCCCAGAATCCCCAGTATTCGTAAGCAACCAACTTCTGACGGGGTTTATCAGTAAAATGGAAACCATCCTCTTCCCACTTAGAATCATGATCACCATCGGATAGAGGGTCATTAGAAGAGTCAGGCAATCTATCTACATTCTTATATAAACTGGACTCTTCTAATTCTGCACGAGATGTTTCAAATGAATAGATAATGAAATTAGCTCTATCGAGATCATCATTACATGATGGGTCGATATACACGTTCTCTGTATCGCATACTTCTAGGGTAGGATGATTATCTACAAACTCCTGAACCACTTCTTCCTCTTCATCAATATGAACAGGATAGTGAGGGATATTCGTTTCCTGATAAGCACTAATGGCTTCAATCATCTCAGCAGGAAGCAGAGTAGGGTCTGTATTCATTGACCGTTCTAAGTCTGAGAGTTGACGCTTATCTTCGGTAGGACGTATCTCGTAGACAGGATAAACCATGGTTCGTTCTTTAACGGTATTCTTCCAACCTACCCGTACTATAACCGTACCTTCGTCCACACACTTACGGACATAGCGATCAATAAAGTTAACCTTATCTATCTTAGTATTAATCTGATTATTCAGTAGCAAGCCATTCTGCTTTGCAGGTAGGACATCTTCTTCAGTGATAGGGTCTACATTGAAGATATCCGGTGTATTTAAAAATGGTTCAGATAGAGAGGTATAACGCCATTCATTATTCTTTCGAACCAGTTTAGGACTAATAGAGGAACGACCTGATGTAGTCTTCTCCTCTTCTGATTTAATATGCAGAACTTCAAGCCATTCATCAATAGATGCAATCTGTGCGTCATGACTCGATTTACTCAGTATCCAGTCATTCTTTAAATCTCGAATGCTTGGTTCATTCTCCCAACCAGTACCAAAGTCTTCATTTATTTCAGTAGCCATTATCTTTCCTTAAGAATCAATGGTGCTAGGTACAAACTTAGCATGATCTGTAATTAGAGTTTCTAGTGTTAATACATTTGGAACAGTCGCATCTACCACCACTACTGCTGTACGAATATATATACCATCTAATAGTACCTCAATTAAGTAAGTGCCAAAATTAAGGTTAAAATCATACAAACCACCTATAGCAGTAACATTGGTGCTAGTTAGCCCATATAGAACTGTTTCAGTGTTATCTGAGGTTATTTTTATTGTTACTCCAACAATACCGTTACCCATTGGGTCATTTAAATTACCCGTTATCTGAGCCATGATTTACTCCTCTAATTAAAAGTAGTCTGCAACGTTCCAAACACGTAATAATGCATTAGACGGCATTATCGATGTTCGGGCATTCCAACTAGGAGGTGCGGATAATTCAGCCGCTGCCCATCCCTGAGTACGCGTACCTATTCTACGACCATCAGCACTAAAGCATGGCCAAACCTTGTGATAGTGGTTCTGAGAAGCACCTGCATGACACTGAGCAATAGGCGCAATGGTTGTCATTTTGACACCACCACCCATATTTCCATGAAATGGAGTATTTGTGCGGAAGTTATTTAAGTTATAACTAGGACGACCAATAAAGTGTCTAGGATTTGATGGTTCATAACCGCTGTTGAAATTAATAGAGGATCCCGTTGTACCATACATAAGAATGCCCTGCTTAGGTATGATTTGCTTAGAGGCAATAGGTAGTTTACCAATAAGCATTACATAAAGAGTACCCGACATATGAGCACTGCTTCGCCAAGCTCCCTCTGTACCTGACCACACTCCAAAGTAACTAACAGTAATGTGATTATGGTTCTCATGCCATATAGCTCTACCATAACCACAAGGAGTAGGCACTGATGAGTTATTTGCTCCCCCATAGTAACCCACCGAACGTCCGGCAGAGTCCCCTGCTATAAGTGAGCAGTTCTGGAAATTGTAGAAACTAGGATTAGATGGAAAACTGCCTAAATAATATTCCCCAGGAAATGTTTTAGTTAGGGTAACTGTTACAGGTACATGATAATTGCCATTATACTCAACAGGCCAATTACAACCATAATAGGTATCTGTATGTACAGGAGCAGCACTATAAGATGCCACACCCTTTGCTAATACAATCTCATTAGGTCTACCTGCATCCAAGAAACCCTCAAAACCATACGCTGTTGATATACCGAAAGTAGGCATTATAGAAACCTTGCAAATACTGAAAATCTTGCCTCTGACCATGCACGACCAGAGCAAACCAGATTTAATGTGTATGTGCCGTTAGAGACATTGGATGAACCAGACCAAGACATTTTCTTGCCCCCATCAGCACTACTTTCTAGGTGATCACAACTAACCATAATTTCAGCTATACCCGCTAACTCTGGAAAACTGAAGGTTTTCGTTCCTATAGTGACATACTTATACGAGCCTAAGTAAACGTAAGGTTGGATGTCATCCAATCTGAAAGTTCTACCATTATGGGTTATAAATTGAAAACCAAAAGCCATCAGAGTCTCCCTATACGTACACGTAAAGAACTGCCATCAAATACATCTATTCGGTCACCACTTAAAACTAACCGACTCCCTGATGCAGCAGATTGAATCTTCACTGAACCATTTTGTTTAACCGAAAAGTTAGCATAGTCAGGATTAACATTACCTGCCCAAATACGATAAACACCACTCTCACCAATAGCGCCTATGTTATTACCTGTACCTGCAACCACTGAACCATTAATAGCTGCACTCGCTAACCAAGTGTTACCACCCTTATCTACCTTAAAGTTGGCTGTATTTGGATCGGCACTACCAGACCAAAAACGCCAATTTCGATACACACCTCCACTCGCACTGTCATCACCATTCATACCTGCTGTCCAAGAACCTGAACCTGCAATTATTGTAGTAGATGAACTTAGCTCATTACCTGAAATGGATTTAGCTAGAATGCGGTCTGCTGACAAAGTACCTTTTACAATCGTATCACCATCAATATAAATAGCAGGGTCTGCAAACTGGATGTTACCTATTGGAGTACCCCAAGGAGAGATACAACGCTTACCATCAGTCGCTGTTGGATCAGCCTCATTATCTATATAGAACAAATGGTCATCTAACGTAGGGACACGACCGTACTTAGCAGTCATAGCTGTTACAGCTTCTGCATCACTTGGGAATACACCACCATTGCCCACAATGTAATACCAACCCGGTCCCGGATCGCCATCTACACCAATTAAACCATCTTCACCTTTATCTCCATCCTGACCATTACCACCCACAATGATGGGGGTACTAAACTCAGAGGTATTAAAGACAACTAGATCATTCTTATCACTCGCTAACTTAGCTGCTGTGATTAAGTAGATCTGCGTACCTTTAGGCGATATTGGCCATTCTGTTGACCAAGCTGTACCTGTATCACTAGGAAACGTTGCAGTATTCGTGTTTCGATTATAATTACAATTGCCAGAAAACTTAGTCGTCGTATCTAAAGCATATAGATTTACAACAATTGTCTCTCGTCCATCCTGAACCAATATTTCTGGAGGAGAGAACTCACTAGCAGGAATAACATCTGTAGCACTTGTAGAGATAGCTCTGGCTAAACCACGTTGGAACCAAACCACACCCCCATTATTTGTGGTGGGATAAGTCGTTGTCCACCCATTATTTGAACCCGTGGCTACATCCGTAGCAAAAGTATAAGTCACATCCCCTGTATTAGAGGTAGGGGCAGAAGCACCATAATCAGCAGTATGATAAATACTGACAGGATGAGATTGGTATCCATCCTCTAAAAATAGAACAGGAGTAGACCATTGGTTTTGATCGATTACTTCTGTAAGTACACCTGCAAAAGCGGTAACCAATACAGAAGCTACCCATAACTTACCATCTGAATTAGTTGGTATGGTGGGTTGCCAACCATTAGCATTCACAAAAGTAAGCGTACCATTCTCATAGCTATACACTGAACCATTTACAGGCAAGATCGTTGGTTGGGTTGGAGATGATTGATAAATATCTATTCTAGCCCCTTGGAACCCACTCTCTGTCCATCTAGCCACATCCCACTCATTAGGTTGGACATCATCCGTAAAACCATAAGAGATTGCGGTAGCAGAGCCTATCCAAAGTGGTTCAACACCCGCATTAGGAAAAGGTGACCAATTACTGGATAAACCCGTGTATTGCCCAGTACCAAAGGTATAGGTCACTGTGCCTGTTGGATTAGCAGGTTGTGTAACACCACGAGCAAATATGATTAGGTTTGCTTGGTTCAGACCAGTAGAACCTTGCTGTGCTACTTGCCACTCTCCGGGTGTAACGATATCGGTAGGCGTATTTGAATACACTTGAGCCAAACAAATCCATATAGGGTCTACACCCACAGGTATTGTATACTCCCATCCATCTCGCTCTGCATCTGGGTTAATGAATCGACCCGTAGCAAATTCCCATGTTAAATCGGTATCTGGTGCAAGAGGAGTAACTAAACCACGTTGGTATAGATAAACACTCGCTGAGTTGTAACCTGCCTCACTCCATCGTTGAATGTTCCATTCTGTATCTGCAATCGTATCTACATCTGTCACAGAAGAAGCGACAGCGATAGCTGTATAGATATTACCTACACCTGCCGGAACATCCCGTTCCCAATTATTCAAATTACCCGTCAAAGTTTGATTAGGAAAATTATAAACCAGATCACCAATAGGACTTGCCGGAGCTGTAAGACCACGTTGATACAGGAATAGAGTGACCTGACTAATGGCATCTTTGCCCTGTCCAATAGGGAATGGATTAGACCAAGGTGTATCTATGACCCCATTTACAAAACGAGCTTTACGTTGGAATCGGTCTAGTGGATCTAAGATACCGTGCCAGTTAAACACCCCATCAATAGAGTATTCACTGCGAACTTCAATCTCTGCGCCATCATTACCTTTCAAGCGAGCTGGAGCAGACCATGCCTCTGGGACACCATCTGTTACCTTACGTTCTCTACGAAATGCATCGCCAGAAGCTAAAGTGTCATGCCAGTTAGTAACACCATCTATAGAATATTGGTATTCCCAATAAACGGTATTACCGTCTGAACCATTATCAGATGTAACCTTGTATGCACTGCCCCATGGGTCTAGCACACCATTACGAGAATAAGCCTGTCTTGCCCAATTATCTGATGGTAGTCGGTTATCGTGCCATGGACCAAAAGCATATTCTGAATACTGATACGTTAGAAATATAGTATCCCCATCACTAGGATCGATAGGATTACCATTACTATCCTCTAACTGAGATACTCGTAACTGACCTCGTACATATACTCGGCTATTAACCGTATCTACTTCTAAGACATCACTTAAACCATTCGTTACTGCTAGATTGTCAGTCAGTAAATCAATCTTAGAATCCAAACCTGTATTGGTATGACTGATATGAGATGCCTTACCTTTAACCGTAGCTGACTCTGATATCTCCACACCTGTAGTTTGATTCGCCTGAACCACACGCATTAACTGAGCTTGGCTAATACCACTATCAGACAAGACAGTTAACACTTTACGTATCACATCATCGCTTACCTGACTGTCAGTAATCGCTATATTTGAGTCTGTATGGGTCACAGAGCCAAAGGAACTGGTTGTCAGAGTAGTTATACTCTCTGAGTCAATATACGTTTCTGAGATCGTCCTAGAGCTATCTACGGTAATACCTGAAGCTCTATCTACATCCTTATGACGTACTTCTCCAGTCTCAATCTGAGTGGACTCTACATAACTCGCATTTTCTGACTCAACCACTGAACCTGTTGAAGCGTACTTCTTACCATCATCATCATCGGTTAAAACCAAATCCAAATGCTGTATATGCGCATCACCTGAAGTATGTTCCAGTGTTCTACGAATAAGACGAGTATTGAGATGGTCAACTGTATCCAGTTCATCCAATTCTAGGGTGGTATTACCGTTGTCTACTATCTGTTGTCTCACATCACGAGCACGAACCTGTGAATTACCTTCAATGGCTTGAATAGCATCATCCCAATCTTGTGGGAAATCTAAATCTGTTCTTGGCTGAACCAGTGGGGAATATAGAACCAGTGTTTCTAATGAAATTGGATTAGGTGTTGATTCATCAACAATCAAATCTCCTACGAGCTTGTACTCGTCTGAAACCAATACCTCAAGGTTGTATGTACCAAATAAAAGAGGGAACGAATAGTTCCCTGTTTCATCTGTGTAATACGTAACTAGCGTTCCTCGAACAACCGATTCAGTATGACCAGTAATAATACGAATCTCTTGATTAGGTATTGGCTCGTTACTTGGATTAGTCAGAATCCCTTGAACCATAGTTTGCATTAGTCAGTAACTCCTATGTTATTAATCTCTACCAACGCGCCATACCAACACGAATATCTATGTGGGTGAAAGTAGCATACTTACCTATGCCATAGCTTTTAGGGAATGTCTGAACCAAAAAGTCATACACTTCCTTTGGGTCAACATCCTTTACTACGATATCTGCTGCTTTGCCTAGAACATGCTTAGAATTAGGTTTACCCCCTACTGCTTTATTATGATCCAAACAACGAAAAGGTGATGTCACTATTACTGGCTTATTGAATCGTAATCTAACCAATTCCAGTACAGCTACTAATTCTGATTTAACACCACCAATACCACAGCATTTACAACATAACTCTGACTTTTTAAAGTGTTGTGTTTCCATATATATCCCCTAGTAAAAGGCACTCCGCAGAGTGCCTATCGTATTAAAGTTCTGCAATTGCAAATAAGCCGGTAATACCACCATAGGTGCTTCCAGATATATTCCACTGTAAGAATAGGCCATCAACGGTTGGTAAGTGAAAGTTTGGATTAGCGCCTCCAAATCCACTCACACCATAACCAACTACAGGAGCTAGGCGCATACGTACTGGCCATTGAATTTCTAGCGTGGTGTACTGATCTACTCCATGTAATGGATGCGCGTATAGGGTGTTCGAATAAGACATCTCATTTCTACAGTAATAGCGTTGGCAATTAATCAGAGTAATTGATGGGTGCTCTGGTTCGAATGGTGTTGCAACATCGCCAAATTCTAGCTTCATTCTAGAGAATGTAGTGCTTGCGGTGTGTGTACCCGTCAATTGAATATTGCCACCAAAACCATTACGAACATTCGCTATAGACACATCAAGTGTTGCTGTGTGAAAAGTCCAAGTATTTGCAGTAGTGGTTCCCATTGAGATTGTTCCCAAGTCAGTAACAGATGACCACACATCCTGAACCACTGGCGAACGAGGTAGCCAATCTATCGGTATCCCACCCACATTGCTATGTACCCAAAAAGAAATAGTTAAGCTATTAGAACTTAGCGATCTAAAAGTGTTGGACTCTACTCGTTGGTTTACACGTACATCGTTTCCATTTGTCTGGTTCAGATTCATGCCATTTGTTCGAACACCCACATCATAGCCATAACCAAGGGTCACATCTAAATTACCTGAATTATTACCAACAATGAATCTGTCTGCCGTGTATGCACCAGTGATCCCCGTATGTGAAGTCCCACGTTGCCAAAGGCTAAAATCCCCATTCATAAACAGGTTGGGATTACTGCGTGTATCTAACTGGGAATGCGTGAATATATTACTTGCTGTCATTCTATCTCCTTAAAGCACCCTATATAAGCGGTACTTTAATCTATAAGTTATAGCTCTGCGTCTGCTGTTAAGAATTGATCTCCGTCTACCATTCCTGTGACAGTACACCACGCTTGCGATTTTCGATTTAAAGTTCCAATCGTTGGTGTTACGTGCGGGTCAATGCGCATCCAAACAGGGAAAAAATAATGCATTGCCGAACCATTTGAGCTCGTGTAGTGGTGTATATTGCTAATAAAATAAAAATACCGCTGACACTTAGCAAGGTTAACTTGTGGTAAGTCTGGAACAAATGGCGTTGCTACTGAACCAAGTTCCATCTTAGAATTAATGAAGATAACATCTGTGCTTGCAGTTTCGCCCCACCAAGTTAGAACTAAGCATCGCATTGAATCTATGGGTAAATGGTCAATACTGAATGTCCACGATAAAGTCTGAACACCTGTTGTACCTGAACCTTTGTATTCAAATACTGCATCTGTAGCATTACTTGGATTACCTGCCCCCGCATCACGATAGATGATATGTGGTTTTATTCTATTAGTTGTTGAAACGGTAACCGATACCGTTACTTGTCCATTTTCAACAAACGGCTTAACTGTTGCATTTGCATCAGTTAAAAGAAGTTCAACTGGTTGTGCTATCAGTGCTGCATTCGCTACTGCACGATTCGCAGTTAAACATGTTCCTTGTGCTTTCCACGAAGTTTTATTAACTGTTGCGCTAGTACATAACCATCTATCTACTGAGTATTCATAACCACTGAAACTATTCCCACGTTGCCACACACTAAAATCACCATTGATAAGCAAGTTATCATTTGGCTTTCCTTGCCACACCTCATCAATCGCATTCTGTGCATTCTGTGCTACCAGACCTGAGCTCGTATTGTCGTACTGAACAAGCTGCGCGTCCATTTGGTTTGCAGCAGAGCGATTCCATGCTCTGACATCTATATACGACTTAGAAATCAATGGTTGTTTCAGAACTACGGATGTACCGTTCGTTGCCGTGTACTCAGTATTTGCTAACTTGTAACCGTTAATATGTATGTCTACAAAACCCACATCGTAAGCAATATTGATTGTATCTGTGCCTACTGGATACAAACCTTTAGTTTCTGCTCGGAAGATATCCTCAGAGTCACCTGCAATTGGAGCCCAACCTCGACTCGTGTATCCCTCGAAGTTCTTACTAGTAGTGTTGTAACGGAATTCACCCACTTCTGGGCTAGTTGTACGTTGTGCAGTAGTACCTGCCGGAGTTTTGATACTAGTAGAGTTAGTCCAGCGAGTACGACCACTTACATTGTCACCGGTATCAGAACGAATGAATGAACCAGAAGACAAGCCATCAAGTTTGTCAGCATCTAAACCTGAACCAGAACCGTCTACAGTTTTAATCTTCGCTAAGATATCAGATGCCGTATAGCTAGAGCTATTTAGCTTCGCATTCAGAGCAGTCTGTAAGCCAGTCACTTGAGAGATTGGATGAACATGCGAAGACGAAGCAAAAGCTGAAGAGTGCAAACCATCTAGCAAGTCAGCATTTAACCCTGAACCAATTCCAACATTGCCCGAGTGCCAAACTTTGAAATTAGCATCGACTAGGTACAATTCACCTGCTGTATCAAATTTAGCCTTAAGATCCCATGAGCCACCACCTGTTCTAGTTGCAAACTCTAAAGACCCGCTTGAGCTCCGTTCTTGCACACCCCAACCTAGACCAGTATTAGTTGCATTGAATGTAACGTAGTTATTGATGTCCACGCCAACACCATTAGTAAAGCGTCCTAAACCTGTAAAAACCTTATTGCCTGCAACAGTCTGATTACCAGTAAGCTTAACGTTTGTACCATTTAGACCATCGACATAATCCTTACGAGTAAGTGAGCCTGTACCACTGCCTTGAGAGGTATTAGAGGTAGGATTACGAATAGAGGTTATACCTGTACCGATGTTGTAATCGATAGCTTGACGACCCGTTTCCCAATCATAGATACCCAACCCAGAATCTGACAGGTAGAAACCATGATTAATACCACTCCTATCTCTACGTATGTACTGACTGGCTGAGCCATGTAAATAGATATTTGAGCCAGTGTGGTACAAATTGCTTGAGATGGTCTTTGTACCATTAATGGTTTGAGAACCCTCTAGCTTAACTGTCTCAATATCTAACTCGGCAATTGCACCTTGTACGTTACTGGCTGATACACCGCCTGTAGGATTCAAAGCGATCTGGTTTGCAGTGTAGTCCCCTGCTTCCGCAGTGATACGGCCTGTTCTACCAAACACATCTAGAATTGCATCGCCCACTTCCAAATGAAGCCACTGATCGCCTACCCAAGTTAATTGGTCTTGGTCTAGCACCGTAAAGTCAGTGGCTGAACCCGTGATGCCCCCAAATTGGATCTGTACACCTGTGCTCTTATCGCCTTCATCCAACATAATGATGTAAGTATAACCATTAGGAAGCGCACCATTAGGAGCAGTACCTTGACTAATTGTCGTATTGCCTACATCACCTTGTACCGTCATAGTGGTGATTGGTGTTGGATCGCTAGACTTAGGATTCACTGAACCACGAAGTTGAATGCCACCTGACACACCCTCAAGTAAGTTCTCACGTGTAATACGTCTAACAGTACTGCCATTCTGAACCAGTAGTTCGTCATTATTATTGATGACTGTAGTAGCAGGAGCATTAGTAATATCTACCGATACCTGACCACCACTCGTTACAGCAATACCTAAACCTGCCGTAGGATTAACTACGGGTAAGTTAATTAGCTGTGAACCATCGCCAATAAATGCATCTGCTGTTAGATCACCATTGATTGTAGAGTCACCGTTAAAGGGTACGTAGTTATTAACTATATAATCCATTCTAGTGGCATGATTGCCAGAAGTAGGAGCCTTACTGAGCGCTAAATCACCATATGCAGTTACTGTATCGGCATAAAATCGAATAGAGTCTAATGCACCACTAGTAGTATTGAACTGGCAAAAATAGATATTACCTTTTGTACCAGTATTGGCAGCTCTGGCTTGTACGTAATTAGTATTACCGCTTGCAGTTAAACGCATCTGAGCAGCACTAGGGGAATCCGCACCAAAAAGGGTAGTATCTTGGAAAGTCTTAGTACCACTAATTACTTGACTGCCTGACAGTTTGACATTTTGTGCATCTAAGCTATCAACGTAATCCTTACGTGTTAAATGGCTATCACTGGTTGGGGCATCAGAAGCAGTTATATAAGTTGCTCCTGACATATGACCCCCTGGGTATAGGTAAAACCAATGGCTATCTGTGCCATCTGAAGCATTAAAATGCAGTGCTCCTGTCGTACCATGCGCCCCAAGACGAGAAACACCTTTAGCATGCAAATAACGGCTATATTTACTAATACCGTGGGTAAGGTCGTATGTGAACGTCTTATCACCTGCAATGGACTGTGAACCCGTTAACTTAACATTCTGTCCATCTAAACCATCTACATAGTCTTTACGAGTGAGAGCATTATTTGATGTACTCTGAGACGACTGTGCAAAAACATTGTTAACACCCAATCCACCGTTAGGCTCTAAGGTCATTTGGTTGGTGCTATCTGCTGTACCAACAGGGCGAAAGTACATAATCGCAGCATCACCAGATAAGATAATATTACCTGCACTATTGAAGCGCATACCTGCATTAATGTTAGATGCACTACGTACCATCTTTTCATCGGCTATTTTGATGTCAGATGCATGTGTTTTCACACCTGCTACTGACTGGTCACCCGTGATTTTAACGTTCTGACCATCTAGAGCATTCACTTGGTCTAGGCGAATTAAATGAGAATTAGCAGTAGCAACCTTAGAACTAGTTACTGGTTCAGAGAATGTCTTATCATCACCAATTGTTTGATCACCCTCAAGGTACACACCCTTAGTCACCGTTTCTGCATTGCCTGAAATGCTACCAGTGATGGTTGAAGTAAAAGTCTTAGTGCCTTGGATGGTTTGGTCTTTAGTTGTCTGAACCAAATTAGATAACTGAGAACCATCTACCGTATCCGCATCAATACCAGAACCTGAACCATCTATTTTCTTAACCTCATCCAGTAAGTCAGAGATCTCTAACTTATCAGTGATTAGCTTGGTAATAGCATCCTGAGCAGTAGCAACACCGTATGACTGTATATCTTTATAGTCCGTTGTTGCTGTATGACTGGAGCTATACGTTGTACCAACAAATCGTCCAGAAGAGGGTAACCATGTCTTACTACGAGCACCCTGTGCCTCTGTAACCAAACGAACATAACCACGACCATCTGGTGGTATGTAAATATCGCCTGCTGTAATGAGTGCTGAACCCGTCGTCGTTATATGGCCAATACCTATATTCGTATTAAGAGGGAATGCCTCAATTACCGCACCAGACGGAGCATCATAGTCTGGAATAGTAATGACGAATGGAGCAGTGGTATTCAAATGTAGAACGGTGAACCCATAATCTTCTAACGAAGAAATGGGAATAACAAAGTCACCTGTAACCACATGAACAATGGTAGACTCTGCACGCTCATCTAGCTCCTGTAACGCACCCTTAACGTCTGTCGATATCAGATTGGTATTCAGTGGGTCAAACGGAATATCGTCTGAATTCAGGATTACATCGCCTGTCATCGAGTTAACAGAGCGAACCACAGAAGCGGCAGGAATTCTATCCCAAGACAAAGTAGTTTTATTCCAGATCATCTGATCTTGTAGGAACCAGTCAATACCACCAATATTGCCATTTACCGAAATAATGTAGTAAGCATTACCTACCATCAATGGATCAGGATTAGGCGGGAAAACGCCTGTAGAGGCATCCCATACACCTTGGTAAACCGGAGCAGTTTGAATTGATTCAGCGTATCTCTTAGCACGGTCTGCCTCATCCTCTGAGACTAACGAGTAGTGCTTTGCAGAATACTCAGTTTCACCCGGAACCAGTGAGTCTTTCTGATGATTAGCCCAGTCTTCTGCCTTATCTCGAAACTCACGAGAAGCCGTTGCACTATTTGCAGATTGTTCAGCAGAAGCACTGGCATTCGTTTCAGAAATAGCTGCTTTATTAGCTGAAGACTGTGAATTATTTGCAGAGGTAAGAGAATTATTAGAATGACCTGCTGATATATTCGAATAGTTTAATGAGGCTTGGGATGATTGTTCAGATGCTGCGGCAGAGCCAGCTGCACTGTTGGCAGAGCTATTAGCATTTGATGCTGAGAGAGCTGCATTGGACTGACTACTACTCGCATTAGCTTCACTGGATGCTGCATTCGTTTCTGAACCATCTGCTGCTACTTCCGAAGCTTTAGCGTTTCTTTCTGCTAATTCTGCTGCATCTTCTGATGTCTGTGCATCCGCTGCTGAGGAAGCTGCATCGTCTTTTGATACTTCCGCTTGGTCACGATAAGTCTCTGCTAAGTCCCGTGCTTCTTCTGCTTGTTGAACCAGATCTTCAATATAAGTAGGGTCAACAATGAAGTCGATCCATATTGCATTATCTGCATCCCAGTAGCTCATTACCTTAGTATTACGTTGCAGGTAATAATCACCATCTTCCAATGCAGTACCATCTGGTTTAGAGGTTGGTGGTGTATCGTAAATACCTAAGTAATTATTTAGGTAATCCATACTAGCCACTATATCTTTAATAATGTCTATATTGTCAGCTACAATACGAACATCATCATAGGCACTTCCTATATGTCGATTTATTGCCGAGTTAGTTCCATCTGAACCACCACTAGATTTGATTCCCATTAAATCCAACCTCCATTCATTAGTTTCAAATTAGTTTCATTTGGCGTGTTGTAGAGTACATTCTTATCTTCTAGTTCTTTGCACTGATATTCGTATTTAGCCATTAGAGATGCAGCAATCTGTTGTATGTTATGATCTGCGTTAGTGCTATATACGCGATAAGCAATATAGGTAAGTAAGGGCTCTACACAATAAACAGGAATTTCTACCTCAGTGGTCTCAGGATCAGCATCTATAGGGATATCTGTATGCTTGGCACGATAAGTAACAAATACAGAATCATCCGAAGCAGGATTAGGGATCTGTAGAGTCTTGTAGGTCGGTAAGAACACAGAGTCTTCTTGGTTCAGATCATTGATTGGTAACTTATCACCCACCTCGTTATACACTTCTTGTATACGCAATATGTCATTTGTAAATGGGTTCTCTGGTGTATCTTCAATCCACTTAATCAACTCACCTGAATCCGTATTACTCTGGGCATACTTTGAATCCAATATATAAAAAGAAATCTCATCATGCATGCCAATAGTTACTTCTCGTTCTTTTAAACAAAAACGAGTAAATAAGTTAACTAAAGCTCTATTAGTATGTCGAACCAGTGTTGGGTAATCGGATGGTTGGATACCTCCCGGTGCATCTATTGCGCCTGAGAAAGAGAACTGACTAAGTTCCCCTGTACTCAGATCATCAAAGATGTCCGCTAATGTAATCATGCTTTTCTCCTTGGTTACACAGTGTATGAATTCAATCTCTCGTTTATAAATTCTTCAGGTTGTTCCCAGTAATAAACGTTATCCTCTGCCTGAACCAATCTTCCTTGGTTACTCGGTTTGAATGCTCGCATAACAGAAAGCATGGAAATGGTGTCAGAGAAGTCATCGTGCTTTGATTTGAAACCATGGATGGATATTAAGGACAATTCATCTATAGCCTGAACCATACATTTAGACTGCTTCATCTCCTTGGGGAACATAACCTTGTGAGATTTAAACATTGGAACCATGGTTTGGAAGCGAACAAACTTATTATTGTTTGGTCTGATGCCTTCTCGATTCGAGTTATTGTCACTGGCCAATCTGAACCAAATACCCGTATCTTCCATACGTCGTTTGATCAATGAAATGAAACCCCCTTGTTGACCGGTTACCTCTACTCCTACAGAGATAGGTGCATACTCCTGAACCAGATGAAGTAAATCATCTATATTTCTGTCCATGGTTTGTCTTGCACATCGACCGTCTACCCACATCCAATCCCCATTAGAGTTGTACGCCCAAACAGAGATAACTGAGAAGTCAGCAGACTCCTTTTCAGAGGTAGCAAAGTCGGTAGTGATATAGAAGTTATAAGCGGGTTTATTCTGAACCACTGCATTTCTGGAATACCAGACGATATCCCCATCATGAATTAGGCGATCATCATCAGACATGATTCGAAGCATCAGCTCTTGGTTAAATGTATCTGCTTTTCCTGACATGGTGGCCTTAGTGTATTGCTTCATAACATAAGCATAGTCAAAACGGTCTTCCCACGAACCACGGAACTCTTCTGGCTTGCATGGGAACTTCTCACACACCGGATACACATTCACTCTCCATGCTCCAGACTCCACAGCTTTATACAAAGGGTCCTTTGCATTGAAGGGTGTGCCTGACCAAATGATTTTACGCAGCTTAGGGTGCAATGCGTAATCGATGGCCTTATAGATGGTGTCTTCTATAGAAGCAATAACGGTAGGTGAACGTGCATCCTCATCGGAAAGCAAATCATCTAATATAGCTAACTGAGGACGTACCCCCATTTCTTTCGCTCCACGTACCCCTGTCTTAGCACCATACCCTTTTACAATGAAGCGTTTGCCATCAATGTTATTGAACTCATAACGGATGTCTGTAAAGCGGCATCTTGGCAGGTACTTTTGTAGGAATTCAGATTGTTCCCAACGGAACTCTAAGTTCTTACGCATATTCTTAACGCCATTATCAATGGAGTCCGATACATAAATTGCGAGGTCTATCTTACCAAAATTTGGAATCTCCCCAAATACTGCAATGTATAGAAATAAGTATTCCGCAAGTAAGGTGGTTTTTGCCAAACCACGATGGCACATGTTTAACGTATCGGCTTCATCGGTGGCAACTTGGTCTAACATCTTATAGTGAACCACTGGGGTTTTATTTTCCTCTCCTCCTGGTCCATTGACGAGCTTAATAAAGTTAATGAATTCTAGTGCAAAATGTGAGGGAACGTAGTTGCAATTGTCCTCATAATCTATCTGGTTCAGGTATTCGGATACTGTCTTGTAATCCATGAAATAACCCCTTAATTAGTCTCTGAATCATAATTTTAGCAGGTTTGTGCATTCTATGATTAGTGCTAAGATCTTACCGTCTACATAGCCTTCTAAGAGGATTTATACATGGCATCAGTCAAAATTATCCTACCCGCTAATACGTGGGTAGACGTCACTGAGGGTAACGAGAAAGGGACAGTTACTCATTACCAAGGTCGATCAGATATCTTATTTGTACAATCAACGAATATCCCAAACCTACCCACCCCCTATGATAATCCAATCGCAGATGTACTCGACCCAGATGTCGTAAAAGTTAAGTACTTCGGTGGCCTATCCTCTCAGCGTATTTGGGCTTGCTCTGTAGAGTATGCTTCTATCGTTGTATTAACTGAAGCGGAGGTATAATCATGCCTATAGGTAACGAACCTAACTTTGGGGGAGGAGGCACTGGTTCAGCAGATACTCCTTCTCAAATTAAATCAAAACTAGAGACTCTGACTGGCGCAGATCGTCTTGATGCCTCAGCCATTCAAAATTTGGATACAGGTGCATCTAGCTTATTGGTTAAAATCCAAGAAGTTGCTTTAGGAGAAGGTTTATCTCATGGAGATACTTTCTCTATAAGTGGTGCAGACGATTTCATTGCACAACTCGGTGTTGGTGCTACCTTTAGTCAAGTAGGTAGTCGTGCATTGCCCTTGTATTACAGTGCCAGTAATAACCTTGGTTTCTTTGGCGGTGATGGTGATGATCCTACTGACTCAAACGATGCTCTACTTGAAATCATAATACCTAAAGAGTACTTCACAGAATCACAAGAATTACGCGTTACCACTCACTCATCCTCTGCTAGTGGTACACGCCGTATTTGGGCATACAACGGTGATGCTACCGCCTCTGGAACAGAGTTAGTCATTAATCGTGGTCGAACAACACAAGATAAGATTTCTAGTCCTGCTACCCGTTTCTTCATCATTCCTACTGGTTCATCTGATATCCACCTGTATTTTAGTCGTCAAGTTGTGCTTGATATTGCACTACCCAATCGTTCAGCTCGTATTGGTGGAATATTGAATAGCACTCGAATTGCTGCCTCTGGTGCAATTGCATCCAATGTTGCGGGTATATCAGCAGGTGGAGGTATCGGTTTTGCTGATGCAGATGCATCGCTACTGTTCTTAGGTTTAAATGCGGTATGGCGTAGAGACCAAGGTCGTATAGCACCAAACCTATATGCCTACTCTAATCGATATGGTTTACTAACGAGTGGGCGATCTCTTGATGAAACGGGTTCTGCTGCTATCAGTGAAATCATTATTCCTGCGTATGCTCTACAACATAATCAAGAATTAGAGATACTTCGACGATCACGATTATCCGGTGATACAGGACAAGGGATTGTTGTTTATGCAGGAGACCCTACATCAGGTGGTGTGAAGCTTACTCCCATCTTTGGTACTGAGTACACGACAACGGGAACTGTGAGTTCTACCATAGCTTGGAACGTCTCTACGACACCCAATGCGACAAATACAGTTACTGATAATTTACATATCTGCTTTAAGCATACCTCTGTATTCTCAATAGAACTAAACACAGTAACGGCTAATACTGCAAACTCTAGTCACGTAATGGAATTGCGTGGTGGTGATCGCCCTGATGAGTTTGATGCTATTAGCGCCTATACGAAGGGAGAGCGTGTATTTTACTCACCTGACAATAGAACCTATGAAGCATTAAATGATGTGTCTCCTGACCCTTGGGATGCCTCTCAGTGGGTGGATGTTTCTTTACTGGGTAATGCAACTCGCATAGGTGGAGTGGAAACCAAAGGTACTTCACTGCAAAACCAAATAGACATTCTCCGTAGTGGTGCTTCAGCGGATTACCCAGATTACGATACAACCACTGTCTATAATATTGATGACAAGATCACTGAACCTGTAAACAACATTCATGCTATTTGTCTTGAGGATGGGGTATCTGGTGCATTTGATGTAACCAAGTGGGATGAACTGAGCATTGAATACAATGCCAAACCCACCTCTATAAGAGATCGCCTATCTCGCTTATTGGGTGATGAACGTCTACCTGCTACGGCCATTAAGGACTTATCACTGACTTACGATGCGACCCAAGTCGTGTACGTAACGAACAGTGGTGATGACTCTAATTCAGGTCTTTCTCAAGCTGAACCAGTCTCTACCCTTACACGTGCTATTGCTGTCTCCCATACTCTGCCTGCCTCATCCGATCGAGCCATCGTTTGTTTAGACGCCTCTGTATTTATTGAGAACTTCCCTATTCCTAATGGCATTAGCACATACATGCCATTGGCTGAGGTGACAGGTAACTTCACAGCAGAAACCAACAGTGAAGATGTTTACGTAATGCGTAAGCTATCAGGCAATATCATTCTAGGTAAAGGCAGCAAGTTCAGTGTGGGTGAAACACTGGGTAACATCAATATTGCGAGTGCTGTAGATACGTTGGCTATTGTTGAAGTGGGTAATGTCTCTATTGGCAATATCATTATTCCTGCCGCCGCTGATGGTTCACTCCAAGTCAAACTGGATATCGTACACTCTGGTTTTAACTATATTGATAATGGTGCATCGATTGTTGTTACCGGTTGGTATGGTTCAAACTTCTTAGGTTCTGGTGGTTTGTCTGATGCCCCATCTGATGGACAAACCTATGGTCGTAAAGATGGTGACTGGGAACAGTTATCCGCACAGATAGGTAAGCGAACTTTTAATCCATCTGGTGGTAACTGGATTAACATGATTACTTTCCCTACCCTATTATTTGGCGAGACAGAGACACAACAAGCTGACATTACTTTACTAATAAAAAGTACGACTGGTGATTTTGAACTGTACTCTACTGTCAAAGTTGCCTTCTTACGCGGTGTTGACTTCAATGGTGGTATTCAAATAGATGGTCGAGTATCCAACTATCCTCTTCCTCGTACCGATGCTAAGTATCGAATAGTTCGTGAATCTGCCAGTACCTATGATGTGGTTCATATCCAATTCTTATCTGGTTTAAATGAGATTGCAGATTTCACTGTCATCAATAATTTAGAACTGCCTTACGATTCCTCTATTACCTTTGGCGCACTTGATATCTATACACCCGTCTCAGGTGAAGAAGAGTTAAGCGTCTTAGATGTTACCGGTTGGCAAGATGAAGGTATCTCTCACGGTATCACTCAAGGCATTGAGTGTGAATTCGTAGGTAAGCCTGCTGCACTTGGTTCAAATTTACGATTTATGTCAGATCGAATTATTCACCAAGTGGGTACAGCTAAAACATTAGAGTCATTCAAGCATGGTACGTTGATTTCTGGCTCAGCTCATGCCAATGAAACCTCTGCAACTAGACATTACACCGTTGATTCTACACCTGACCAAATCATTCCAGACACTGAGTTTGGTGATTTAACAATGGTTGTTGTTAAATACTGTGACTATATTCGTGACTTGCATGGCGCAGCTAATGGCCCTGCACTTCCGGGTATGCTGCTTGCAGATGATACGAAGTACATGACCTTTCAAGTACCGCATCTAGCCTTAGTTGTACCTGATGTAACGGCAACACTTTCTCTGGGACTCACGACTCGATTTGCTGCACAAGGTGATGAGGGTGATGTGGAAGTGTTCGATAGCTTGGGCAACAGTCTAAACATCACTGAGATAACCCAACCTACGGCCAAAGGGGAATACGTTGTCCTTAATTTTGATTTCCCTAAAGATGGGTATCTAAAAGTATCACGTTCCTTAGCAGGCTCATGGGTGGGTGTGGTGAGTTCTTCTTGGACTCTAACTCAATTACCTAAAGATAAATCCAATCACCTTGTATTGGACGTACGCTCCAATACACGTGCATTAGGTTTACCCCGTACTATCGATAATGGTACAAAAACCTTTGAGAATGGTAATTTACGTGCAGACCCATTAACCAATCGACCTCAAACCTACCAAAGTGGTAAGTGGGCGTATCTGAATGCCACTGCATTTGGTGTGCAGGGTTCTCAGTTTGCTGCTTCTTATTATGCGGATGCAGGTGATGGGGATGTTGTCGCTCAAGGTTGGGAACTGGGTGATCCAGATGATACTAACCGTATCTTTATTGTTGCCGGTCAATATGGTTATGACCAACTACTGAATATACGTGACAGTACAACGCTTCGTCCTGTGGGTATTCAGTACGTGCTCTCTACCGCAGCAGAGGCCAGTATGTATAGCAATGGTTTCCGTTGGGACTTTGGTATTCGTATCGAAGTAGGACAGATGGTTAGCTACATTCAAGTCTCTGATGCCTATAGCGGTACAAGTGGACGTTGGTTAATCACCATGGTTAGATCGGGTAATGACCTAACGGTATCCCCTGAATCGGGTGGTAGCTCAATCATAGTCATAGGCAATGCCATCAATAGCTTTAGCCTACGAGCTGAACCAAACAACACGACTGCACGGTTCTACATCAATGGAAACTATGCTTTCGATGTTCCCTACCAAACGGGTACATACGATGGCATGATCTTACATACCTCTGGTTCATCTGGTTCAAATGATGAATTGGCTTGGCTGCGTGACTCTACGATGTTTACGCTTGATAATCTGAACCATACCCTCACACGAGCTGATCTGGATTCTAATATCAATTACATCGTGCCAACGATTAATAATCCAATCAATCTTGAGCTACCTAAAGGTACGTTTGCTGCGGGTACGAGCTTCACTGTTACTAATGGTTCATCCAAGACCTGCACACTCAAACCTGCCGATAGAGACAACCATATTATCTCAGGCAAGTCTTCCTATGAGATCTTAGCTAACCGTGAAGTCACCTTTACCCAAACGTCATTCCCTCGTGGAACCACATGGGTAGCACAGGGTGATAAGAATACTTCTGAGCACAGTACGGGTAATGAGATGCAGATTAACGTAAGTGATACAGGTACGCTTGCAAGCCGTCATGGTAACTATTTAGGTGGAATTACCGTTCAGAAGGTGTCTACAGGTAAGTACCGTATTATCCCTGATGATGCGTCTGCTCACGTATTCCAATTAAGCAATTCCTTTGTTGATGCTACGCCTATTCATTCAACAGAGAACTATAGAGCCACTGCTTATTACGCAAGTGGTTATCCTGAAGTTAATACCTTTGATGCTTCAGGTACTTTAGCGGATTGTGCTTTTAGCTTTACACTGATTTGGTAATATTAACTCGCCCCCAATTAAGGGGGCTTTTCATTAGGAGAAACAACATGAACCAAACTTGGTTAAAAAACAATGTAGTCGCAATATTAACAGCGTTTGGCTTAACCATTGGTGTGTACACCAAATTAAGCTCTGATGTTGCCGTACTGCAAACTGAAATTATGCTATTGGAATCCAGTAAAAAGGAATTGGCTATTGAACGGTTAAATAACCGAAATGAAGTTAAGAAACTAAACAGTCGAATATCAGAAATAGAAGGAATTAATAAAGCGCTTATTAATGGTACGGCTAACTTAACTAAAGTTGTACAACAGTTGAATGAAACGACAACTAAATTAGCCGTAGGCGTAGGTAGATTGGAAGTACAAGTAGAACGATTCCAAGAAGAGAAATAATTATTAGGGCGATAACCTTCGCCCATTTTATTCATCCGTCTTTGTGATCTCCCCTTCTATAATTAACGAACTGTGCGCCATCTGCTTCGCATTCATTGAACCAGAAGAAATGGTATCTCGCTGTAATATCACCAAGTCCTGTACCGCTTTACGCAAGTCCCCTATTTCGGAAGAATCTTTCTGAACCACATCCAATTCAATCTTAGCGGTCTCCGGTGGTTTCAAATGTGTAAGCACTGAGTTGGCTGCATCCGATCTGACTTTCTCGCTGTTTGCAGACGACATCAGTTCAACTTGAGTCATTAATGCTTTTTGACGGTAATCCTGATTAAACACATGGAAAGGAATAGAAGACTGTTCCCAAATAGCATTGACTAACTTTGATTTATTATAGGAAGTGACGTATCTAGCAATCGTCTTACCGTCTACACCATTCGCTTTAAAGTTAGTGAACTTAGACGTAAACGTTTTGGCGTACGCTTTTATATTGGTATCGCCCATCACCTTAAATGAGATGTATCTAACGGCATCTATGTATTGGTCTATTGTCCATTTTGAACCATCGAGCACAGAGGTATAGGAAATAAGATTCTCTCTGTATTGTTCTCTGAATTCAGGATCGAGATTTAACTGGTTCACACTATCTACCAGTTGTTGGCTCACTCTTGAACGAAGTGATCTAGGGACAACATCAGTCAGTTCTTGTACAGTTAAGTTGGTCATAAAGTGCTCCTTTATTGATTGAAGGGAGTATACAGTCAACATGTAGTAAAAGGAAATAAGATGAGAGATGGTTCAAATATCAATATGAGTTTGGCAGATATGCCCGATTACATGTTTGAGGGAGAAGATGGTAAACGTAAGTTGAATCTCGACCTCATGCGAGGCGCACACGAGGAAGTTCTACTTCACATGAACCCTCAGCAATTGCAAGCCGTTCTCGATTACATGGACTCAACAGGTGTCTTCTTTGGTGATGACTATGCCGATGGTTTAGATACCGCAAAAGACTTCCTAACCCATATGTACAAATTCACCCCTGCTCAGTACGCAGGATACATTATGCTCATTGCTCAATTGTCTAAGGAAGAAGAAGATGGTCTTTCATAAAATCACTGAACCAGTAAATCGCTATTCAAGAAAACGTATTGTCCCTACGTCTAAGAATGCGTGGGCAAGACAAACTGATCCCTATGGATTAGTGCATCCTCGAAACCAACCTTCTGAACCAGTAAACCAATGACTAAAAGCCCTCTTCGCATTAGAGGGCTAAGTATTATTAATCAAAGCATCCCAGTGCTTCTCTGTAAGTATTGAAATTGATGGTCTTGGCTGTGTACATAGCGGTCAGCTCTTCGTCGCTCAATCCCTCTTTGTATACCTCATAACGATGCAATACTTGGTTCAGACAAAGTTCTTTTATCTCGTCAGTCCCTTGCTTTGGTAGCTCAATTCCACATGAAGCCAATACCTCACCATAGGCTGCACTCACACCGGATAGGTCAATGGAGTAGTCAACATCGGGTCGTCCATACTTCTCAATCCGTACTAAGGCCTTTTCCCCCTGAACCAGTTCTCGAAGCAGATACCGGTTAGGGTTACTCAGATACCCTGATGTGTAGGAGTTACTGAATGTTCTTGCGATAAAGCTGCGTGCTTTATTTTTATCAACTCGAATCATTACACTCACACCCGCATTCGGTGTTGCCACATGTTCAGTCGATGAGAAAGTTAGCATTAAGGATTCACCCTTATCACAACGTAATCCAATCTGGTTCACATGATCGACATCATAAGCAAAAACGGATTCCTCATCTGTCATGGGATCGGCATAAGACTGTGTATAGTACTTTGCAGATACTGCAAAAGGAGCAGTCACTAAAGCCAAGGCTAATAACGTTTTCTTCATGTGCTTTCTCTCTAAGTTAATTAGTAATTGCTGCATCCACACTCTAAGCATTTTCCTGAACCAGATTCTTTAGTGAAGTATATCGCCAACCAAATGATGAGCCATAAACCAAACAGAACCACTGTGAGTGCTGCATGCAGTATGTGGTTAGTTGTGTTCTTAGTGTGAGGCGTTGCTAGTCCACAGTTAGAGCAGTGACGAAGTTGACTGTACTTATCGGGTGCAATCCTTTGTGGCTTACCTTTGATCGCTACAAGCATTGCCATCACTTGTGATGTACTCTCTCCCGTCATTTCTCCTATGTACTCTATTCCTTGTTCTTTGAGTTGTTTAATTTTGTCTTTGTCTGACTCTACTAGGTAAATATCGTTAGAGCGAAAGACAGTAAAAGTTGTTTGGTTCATTGAATAACTTCCAGTGGTTAGAGGCTAAAAAGTGGTTCAGAGGTTTGAACCAGTAAAAAGAAAGATCACATCCTTGTGACCTTAACTAAGACTGGTTCAGAGATTATGGGTATGAGATTGCTGGTGGCGCATTAGGGATATCAGAGGCTACTGCTGTACCTTGAACCGTTGCTTCAATCTCTGCTTTCTTTAGGGCTTTCTTGTAGTCGTCGTAGAACTTATCAATCTGACCCTTACGAGTCTGAATGAGATCGAACTCAGTCTGCTGTGCAGGTAAATTCGGGTAGGTAACGTAAGCCATAGCATTGTCTCCATTTAGTATTAATGCCCACTCATACTAGCACTGGTTCAGATAATCTACTACCAAGGTAGAGGCTATCGCCTCCTGTTGTGGGCTGAGTAGAATACCTGACAATTCCCTATTGACTAGTGTAGTCTACTTGTAGTACTTTACCCCCACACTATAGAGAGAAGGTGGGGGAGAGTGTATTTGTCTATCGACTATTTTATATTAAGGAACCACTTATGAATTTATATAAAGAAATAGGACAAGCGTTTTATTATATAGAGAAAGAGGATTACGGAACTTACTTTATGTATTCCCCTCACGAATCTGAAATCTCCCTTAGAAACTGCATATCCCAAGCAGAGAAACACTTAAACAACTCCATTAAAGCTCGCCATAAAACCATGAGGTCTACCCCTAAGAAACACCCATACCGTTTTGAGCTTATAGGAGAAGTAGACACTGTCTGTGACATCATCGCTATCCTAAAACTATTGGAATGAACCATGCTTAAATTGCTCTATGAAAACTCTGGTTACTCTTACCTGATCCTCTCCAAAACTTCCCCTGTTTTACGCAAACATTATTCTGCCCCCCACTGGGAATTGTACACACCTAATGCGCACTTCTGGCTCAATATACCTAGCTTGGAACAGGGACAACTTACTGTGGATCAGGAGGCTTTGTACGATGAGATCTGCGTCTTACGTTAATGGCGGAGAATGGAGGATTCGAACCTCCGGTACGTTTCCGTACGTTCCCTTAGCAAGGGAATCTATTTAACCACTCTAGCAATTCTCCGTTTCTTTAGTTATAGCATTTTTCCCTAATTTTTTACTGATTTTTTCACAGGTTTTTTCAAAATTAAAAATTAGGGGAAAGGTGAAGTATTACACCCCAAAACTACACAATCAACCTCACTCCCCCCCCCCTATTTGCGATTGAACAAGCAAGCTTGTTGTTAGGGAAAAATCCCCTTACTTGAACCAAAACTAACTAAAGGAACAAACCTATGTCTATGGGCTTTAAAGCAACGATTAAAACATCAATGAGCACTGTTGGAACAACTCTAGGTACAATTGACTCAACAGCAACTCTGGCCAAAAACTACGTAGATGAGGCCATTGAGGTACAAAAACAGACTCGGGATCTACGTATCAAAAAGTCCGTTTTAGAGGCTCAAAAAGACCTCGCAGGTGACATTATCTTATTGACAGATAAGGAAAAAGAAGTCATCAAAACCCTTCAAGAGATGGATATCTAGTCCACCAACTACAATTCACTCATACATCTAGGGAGGCATTAGCTTCCCTATTTTCCTTTCTCTAAGAGCCTATACAATGAAATCCTTACTAACCCTACTCCTACTATCAATCTCTACCTTAAGCCACGCACAGTGCAGTACAGAGGCTAATACAGTCCAGTTAGCACAAGACCACTTATGGAC
>JACSEB010000002.1_pt1 | contig 37825 bp, 73 predicted proteins | sample 8225501 | NCBI WGS metagenome assembly JACSEB01 (sample SAMN15704856, study PRJNA648150) | viral metagenome | isolation source: viral RNA from sea star tissue collected in USA, Olympic National Park, and... | host: Pisaster ochraceus | collected 2013
GCTTAATTCAGAATATTAATGACTAACGAGCAAAAGGTTCTTAAAGCAATGTGCGAGAACAGTCTTTTGTTTTATGCACGTTACATTTACAAAGAGAATCATAACAGAAAGTTTATTCAATCGAATCACTTCGAGAAGATAGCCGAGACCTTAGAGGCTGTTTATCGTGGTGAAATAACTCGTTTAATAATTAACATACCGCCAAGATATGGCAAAACAGAATTAGTAATAAAGATATTTATTAGTTGGTGTCTAGCTAAGGTAAACTACTCAAAGTTTATTCATTTGTCTTATTCCGACACTCTTGCTTTAGATAACTCATCACAAACAAAAGAGTACATTCAATCAGAAGCGTTTCAAGACCTTTGGCAAATGGAACTAAAGAAAGACGCACAATCTAAAAAGAAATGGTTTAACGAGTTCGGTGGCGGTATGTATGCGACTGCAAGCGGTGGAGCTATTACAGGGTTCGGTGCTGGTGTAACTGGTAAAGACGGATTTAGTGGTGCTATTATTATAGATGACCCATTAAAACCAGATGATGCTTTTAGTGAGGTCGAAAGGAATAAAGTAAATAATAGATACAATAATACTATATCATCAAGAACAAACAACGATAAAGTACCTATTATAGTTGTAATGCAAAGACTACATGAAGATGATATGAGTGGTTTTTTGTTAAACGGAGGTAGTGGTGAAGAATGGGAACATTTATGTATGCCTGTCTTAGATGAAAAAAACAACCCTTTATGGGAAGATAAGCATGATTTCGAGCAAATAGAAAGACTTAGACAAGCAGATAGATACACTTTTTCAGGACAGTATATGCAAACACCATCACCTGAAGAGGGTGGAGAGTGGCACAAGGATTGGTTTACTATTATTAAAAAAGAAGATGTGCCAAGTACTGTTAATTGGGAAATGTATATCGATGGTGCTTATACTAAAGATACAAAGAACGACCCTACTGGGTTAATGGTAGCAGGTAAACACAACGGAAATTTATACATCTATTCTTCAATAGACAAGTATTTAGAAATGCCACAACTAAAAGCGTTTATAAAGCCTTATATTGATTCTTTAGGCATTCGTGTTAATATGATACTAGCAGAACCCAAAGCAAGTGGTAAATCGCTTATACAGTTGCTTAAACAAGAAGAACGACTAAACGCAAAAGAGATACAAACAGACTTTGTTAAGTATTCTAAAATAGAACGTGCTAGAGCGTCAAGTCCATATATTGAAGGGGGTAGGGTTTATCTTGTTGAAGGAAATTGGAACGAACACTATCTATATCAAACATCTATGTTTCCAAATGCTAAACATGATGAACACGTAGATTTGACTTGTTACGCTGTGGAGCGTACTTTGATAACTAAAAAGAGAATACCAATAGCTAGATGATGGATATAAAAGATATAACCGTAAGAGAGTATTTTGGAATGTTAGATACATCACAGTACGATGTGTTTATAGATATATTAAAGCCTACTAACTTTTATTGCGGTAAAAAGTGCATGACTAAATTACTATCGTTTGACGAGGTCAAGGTAATGGCTAAGATATTCAACAACCCAACACTAGAGAATATTAAAGATATGTTTATTACTTGCTTTAATATTAAGGGTAGTATAAATGTATCAGAAGATGAATTGTTTTTTAATGAATCTGTGTTTGCTTTATTCCGTGCTAAGAGATTCTTACAAGAGTTTATAAAAAATACATTAGAGCGTGAGAATAAAGTACTATCACAAGACCCTGACCCTAAACTAATAGCTATCAATGCAGCTAATAGGTTAGCACCGTTTAGTCATGAACTTGTGAAGATAGACTTAGCGCAAAAATTCGGCGTCACTCCTGATGACATTGGAGGGTGGAAATATTCAAAAGTTTTTCGTATATTAGCGGCAACAAGTATTAGGGATTCAGTACGTAAAGATTATTCAGAATTAAAGTAGATGGCAGACATAGTAGATGTATTTGAACAACACGCTAACACTCTTAATTGGAGGTTTAGCTATGGCGATAAGAAGAATAGAAACCTCTTAAAGTCAAACCTAATAACAGATGAAATATATATGATACTAGACCCAGTAACTCGTTTACGTGGGTTTTCTGAGTTTGGGGGCACGGGTACGGTTGGATTTACAGGACAGTTTTTATTGGTTGTCAAATCTACAATAGACCAAGTGTATCACAATCAAACAAGCGAACAAGAGTTCAGAAGAAGAATAGAGTTGCAAGGCGGTACGATATACAACAACTCATGTAAAGATGTAAACGAGTATAGAGAGGGTAAGTACACGCAAAACATACAACCTTTGTTAAATGAATCGCTAGTGGAGTTAGAGAACTTAATAAACTGCTCTGATTATCAAATCACTAATTGGAGTATTATAGATGTTATTGATGTATTAGATGTTAATTGTGATGGTGTATTAGTTACGTTTAATGTATCTGTGTTGTAATGGATTGGGTCAACAACATAACTGTTATAGAAGATATGGGATGTTGGAAGTATAAGGTGTTTGTAAAAGATGGTTACATAGTGTCTAATGGGTTTGTGTTTGAGTTTAAAGAAGAATTGTTGAATTAATGCCTACAACAGAAGAAATATTAAAACGTGAGTTTGATTTAATCATAGTTGACTTAAAAAGGAAGCATGTTGAGTTAGGAATGAAGGCTAGTGGTAAATGGGTTGAGGGCTTAGAGAATACGTCTAAAGGAAATGTAGGTAGGGTAATAGGTGAACCATACACAGAGCAATTAGTAAACGGTAGGCGTGGAGGTAGATTCCCACCAATAGAAGCTATTAAGCAATGGATAATTGACAAAGGGATAGTAAATAATATAAAGGGTAGTATATCGGTAAGTAGTTTGGCTTTCTTAATTGCTCGTAAGATAGCAAGAGAGGGGACTAAATACTATCAGCAAGGCGGTACAGATTTAGTGAGTGCTGTTATAACAGATGAAAGAATACAAAATATAATAAATATGGTAGGCGCACAAGAAGCGCTAAACCTTAGTAACAAGATACAAAATCAATTTAAACAATTAACAGTATAAAAATATGGCATTAGTATATGAAATGTATCCTCAAGGGGTAGGAATAGGAGTAATAGGTGCACAGAAGCCAAACACAGCAGCAGGAGATTTAGCTAGTGTTAGGGGTTCTATAGCACACAGAACAGACAAAGATGGGGTGTTAGTAGAAGAACCTATTAACAAAGCAAGAGCAGACTATTCTAAGGGTAGTTGCCCTAGTTTATTAACAGAGCCACAGGAACAAACGACAATAGGACATAGTGAAAATATAACAGCTGCTTCTTGGAGTGTTAGTGGATGCACAAGGTCAGTAAACACGTCTATATCGCCAAAAGGAGATTTAACAATGGATACTCTTTTTGAAAACACATCAACAGGACAACACTCCCTGCAACAAGGAGAGAAAACAATAGTAGCAGATACACAGCAAATATTAAGCGTTTATTTTAGAAAAGTAGATGGTTCAGCACAAAGATATTTAAGGGTTCAGTTATTAGATTCAACGTTTACAGATGGCGGTCGTGCTTTGTTTGATATTGAGACAGGTGAGGTTGCTGCTGCTGCTGTTGCACCTGGTACGGGTACAAATGTATCAAGTGGTGTAAATTACGAAGGTAACGGGATTTATAGAGCTTGGTTGTCTGTTAATTTAAACAATGGACATACTACTGCAAGACCTTATTTTTATCTACAAGAAAACGGAACAACTTACGTAGCGGGTTATACAGGAGATGGGGTTAGTGGTGTTCAGTTGTGGGGTGCTAATCTTGGTGGATTAGGTGTGCTAAGTTCGTATATCGAGAACAATGGAGGAGGTACAGTTGTTCGTGCTGCTGATACTGGTATTAAAACAGGAGATATATCAAGTTATATTAACTCTGAGGAGGGTGTTATTGAGATTAATTGTGCTGCTTTATTTAAAGAAGGTAGAGTATCGAGAATATCACTATGTGATGATAGTTTTGACAATAGAATATCTTTATCGTTTGATACTACTTTAAATAAAGTAACTGTGTTTTTTCAAAAAGGAGGTTCTACTATGGTTGGTGCATTTGTATCAACTATTTCAGACGTAACAGACTTTAATACATTTAAAATAGGATGGAAAAACGGACAACAAGGGCTAAAGGTTAATGGAGTTGAAGTTGATTCTGATACGGTAGCAGATACTTTCGCAGCAAGTACATTAACGCATTTTAAGCTATCGTCAGGTGGAGATACAGCAGACTTTGCAGGATATACAAACTACATTAAAATTTACAACTCATTTACAAATTACTAAGATATGATACACGGAAAATATAAATTCGACACATTAGAAGAAGCGATAGATGTTTATAACTCTGCTAAAGAGGAATATCCAAACGCTACAATAACATATCCTACAAGGGTTGTTTTAAAAGAATCTGTATCAGAAGAAGAGGAACTAATTTCAGAGGCTGTATTGTCTGATTTTGTCATAATGGATGCTATATGGGATTTAGACGAACACCCTTTTGAGTTAGCGGACAAAGAACAGAACTTAGACAATGAGGGGGTAATCATAATAGCTGGTGTTAGTTATTTAGAAAACAAAAAGTAAAGATAAATGGCTATAACGTTTAGTAAATCAATAAGTACTACAGAGTTTTTAAACGCTTATAACAATAACATAGTAGAATTTAGTTCGGATGACATACTAGATTCTGTTAAGTGTGATATTGTCATAGGCGGTTACACGTTTACTATTACGCCAATTAACAACTTGTTTAGGTTTAATTTTAAAGAGGTGGTAAAGACATTAATAAATCTTAATAACTTTAAGGATGATGTTACACCTAGCCTAGACTTGACTATTGACGATTCTTTGCAAATGATGTTTCTAGTTGATTATACTATAACGTTTACAGATGAAAGTACAGAAGATACAAACGAAACATATTCTTTTTTAAAGTCAGTAGAGCAAATAGCAAACGTATCTAGTAGATTGTTAAGCGAACAGCAAATACTAAACAAGCCATTGCTAACTATGTTTAATGGCTACCCTGTAGACTTAGGAAGGTATTCAAATGGTAATTTTACAATCTATAACGTAAACAACGGAAACCAAAAAGCGATAACCTCAACAGCCACAGATACGGAGCGTCTATGGTTTTCTGAAGGTAATTACGACTTATCAGAGTCAGACGAACAAAAGACGTTTGAAGATAGAGTGTTGGCTTTGACCGATGGTACATTGTACGAAAATAGCTGTTATTCTTTTGATGAAAATAGATTGTTAGACATAGGTCGTAATAGTTTGTATTTGATTGATTCGTCAACTCAGAAACAAGTATCTATAAAATTAATAGACGATTGTGGTGTTTACTTGAAGTGGTTTAATGAATATGGCTCATGGTCTTATTGGTTGTTTAGTTCTATCTTTGTCGATTCAATCAATGCTAAAACAATAGACGTTTTCAATGTAGATTTTGAAAGCATAGATGAAACTTATACAACATCATTAATCACAGGTAAAGAAGCTAAGAATCAAATCAATTTAAGATATAAGAACTTAGAGGATTACGAGGTTGAGCAATTAAAATCTATTCTTACAAGTCCTAGAGTTGAGTTATACAATGGTAACAAAGGCGATGCGGTTACTTCTTCTAGTTGGCAAACAGTTAAAGTAGTAGACGGTACGTTTGCAGTAAATAATACCAAGAACAACTTAACAAATTTAGCAATTACAATAGATAAGAATCAATATACACAGATATAAATGAATGAAGAATTATATCTTAATGGGATTAGGGTTGAGTTACCTATAAGAAGTGTAGCACGAACACTACAGATTAATGACATAGCAGAGGTCAAGGATAGACAAGCTAACTTTTCTAATAGTATAAAGATTGCTAGAACACCTAACAACATAATAGCATTTGATACTATCGGGGTTACCGGAACAAATTCTAAGTTTCCTTACCAAGAGGTTAGCGTGAAATATATCTTAGAGGGTATAGAGTTAGTATCTAATGGTAAAGGGGTGTTGAAAAGCACCACTAAAGGCTATAACCTTATTATATATGACGGTAATATATCAATGTCTGATTTGTTAGGGGATAAAAAAGTAAGTGAATTAGATTTCTCAGCGTACAATCATAACTTAACACAGTCGTTATACACAAGTAGTTACACTAACACAAGTGGCTATATCTATGGTTTAGGTAAGTTTTACGAGAACGCAAGTACAAATCTTATTGATATTGACTTACAAGGTGTTTCTTTTTACGTACATACGTTATTCGAAATGATATTCATTCAAAACGGATGGAGTGTAAGTGGCGATATACTGACAGATATTAATTTTATAAATAGAGTAACATCTACAGCTATAGGATATGACAGGACTATCATAGATAATAGAGCCTTAGAATATACTAGAGACAATAACTTTGACCCACAAATCAATGAGAGTTTTGGATCTACGCTAACCACTAAAGAGTATTTAATAGATACTTACGTGTCATCTTCATCGTCAACTCACGAGGTTAATGTTAATGGTGAGGTTGATATAAGAAACGGTAAAGATGCTAGTATTGTTTTAAAGATAAACAGCGTCGAATTTGATAGGTTAAATATAACAGATAGTAATAGTTTTAATCATTCTTTTTATTTCTCTGCTGATTTGTCGGATAATATACAAATATACGTAGAGGTTACAAGTGTGGATGTAGTGGGTGTGCAAACCATCACTTTTAATACTGAGTATATCACGAACATATTTGACAATGACAGATACATTGAAATAGATTTTAGTACATTGTTTGGAGACTTAAAGCAAATAGATTTTGTTAAAGAAGTAATGCAGAGGTGGGGTTTGTCTTTTACTACTGATAACCTAAACAAAGACTTTGAATTTAAGCAATGGAAAGTATTGTTGGAGGACTACTCAAACGCTGAGAATTGGAGTGATAAGTATTCAGAATTTGTAGGTGAGAGGTATAAACCGTCTTATGCTCGTGTTAATACTATGAAATATAAATATACAGATTCAGAAGATAGCTACGCAGATGGACAGTTCGAAGTAGATAACGTAAACCTATCTAATACAAAAGACTTGTTTACATCTATTTTTAAAGCGTCATCACAAAGTACTAATCCATTGTTTTACAACTTAACCCAATGGAAAGATAGTAGCGATGAGGTTGTATCTAATAACGATGGTATAAGGATATTTAAAATAACATTGCTGAATGATGTAATAGATTATAGATTTAGTGGTGATGTGGTTGGTAACTCGACCTTTAGTGGGATTGTTCCTTACTTAGATTTTAACACCATAAGCTATAACGATGAAATAAACTATAGTTACTTGCAATTAAAGTCATTGCTAGACACTTATAAATATTACACTCTAAAAATAAAGTTAAACGTATTAGATATTTATAATCTAGATTTCTTTAAACTTAAATTTATTAAGCAACTAGGAGGTTATTTTTATATAAACAAAGTATCTAACTTTAAAAACAATAAAGTAACGACTGTTGAACTTGTAAAAGTAGGTGAGAAAGTTGTAGATAGATTAGCTTTAGAGGGCGAATCAAATGGTTTAAGTATTGTTAGCGGTGATTTAACTAAACTAACAAATGAGCAACTACAAGGAACATCTAATGGTGTTAGTAGTGTTAGTGGTGAATTGTCTATAGAGACATCGTTAAACAGCTTTATAACGAATACAACAGGTACAAGTAGTGGTTTTGCTTGTTCAAGAACGCTAGATATAACTAGATACCATGACGGCGCAAGCTATGACCCTGTAATAGCAGACTTTATATATGAAGATTCATCAGGAGTAACTTTATTTAATGGTGGTGGTGATTGGTATAAAGTAGGTATATCGGATAAAATACAAATAGACTCTTTAGGAGAGGTAACAGATAAACAAACGTGTTAAAATTATGAGTAAATCAAACGTACAAGAAACAGGATATTTAAAGTTATTATTTCAAAACATAGCTTTAGCAAATATAGGAGATGCAAGCGGATTACAACCTAGCACGATAGCAGGTAGTTTTTATATCGCTTTATACACAACAGACCCAACAGATGCAGATGTAGGAACAGAAGCCACGTACACAAGTTACGCAAGGGTTGCTGTTGCTCGTAGTGTATTAGGTTGGACTGTAAGCGGTAATACTTGTAGTAATGCAGCGTTGATTACATTCCCTACAAGCACAGGGGTAGACAATACCATTACTCATTTTGGAGTAAGAACAGCATCTAGTGGTGGTGATTTGGTGCATTTTGGAGAGTTAACAACGTCAAGGTTAATATCAAACACAGACACACCTAAATTTGAGATTGGAGATTTAACTATAACAGAAGATTAATGGCTGAAAAAATAACTATTGCAGAATTAGATATTGATACTAATGGACTTCTTCAGTCTGCAACCGAAACAAAAAATGCTCTTGATAGTTTAAGAGCAGAGCAAACGAAACTTAAAAAAGCAGGACAGCAATCTACTGAAGAATTTGTTAAGAATGAGGTTGCTATAAAAAAGTTATCTACTCAATATAACGAGCAAAAGAAAGTTCTAACAGCTTTAACAGACGAAAACAAAAACTTTGTTAAGACTGAGGTAGCTATTAATAAAGCTGTGACAAAGAATGTTAATACTATCGATGAAGCTAGAAAGAATAACAAAGAATTATTAGCGGTTAGAAATAAGCTAAACCTTAAAACAGACGAGGGTCGTAAGCAGTTAGAACGAATCAATAATAAACTAAACGACAATAATAAGTTTATAAAAGAGAATGTAAGCGGTTACGAGCAGCAAAAGATAGGAATCGGAGACTATGAGGGTGCTTTAAGACGTGTGTTTCCTCAAATGAATAATGTTATTGACGGGTTAAAAGCAACAAAGAACGGACTTGTAGCACAGAAAACAGCTTTACAATCAAGTACGGTTGCAACAAACACAAGTTCAAAAGCGTTAAAACTATTTAGAATAGCGTTGATGAGTACTGGTATCGGTGCGATAGTGGTCGCTTTGGGTTCTTTAGTTACGTTCTTGACATCAACTCAAAAGGGTATTGATGCTGTTACTAAAGTAACTAAGCCTTTACAGGTTATATTTCAGTCTTTACTAGGTGTGGTACAGAATTTAGGGGAAGATTTGTTTGATGCATTTAGCAATCCTAAACAATTGTTAGTTGACCTAGTGAACTTTGTACAAACGAATGTACTTAATAGATTTAAGGCTTTTGGAGTTGTATTAGACGGTATAAAAAACTTTGACCTCAAAAAAATAGGTAACGGAATATTACAGTTTGGTTCGGGTGTTGAAGATGTTATTGGCAAGATTGGTGACGCATCAAAAGCAACGTCTGACTTTGTAGGCAAAGCAGTTGATGACGGATTACGTCTTAGAAAAATAGCAATTGACATAGAGCAGAAAGAAGCTGAGTTAGTTTTATCTAGACAAAAGAATAGAGACTTAATTGCTGAACAAGAGTTAATCGCTAAAAACACAGCACTTACTGCTGAGGAAAGAAACAAGGCAGCAGATGAAGCATTGAGATTATCCAAAGAATTAGCAGCAGAAGAAAAAGAGTTAATTAATTTAAAAATTCAAGAAGAAGAAATAAATCAAAGTTTAAACGATTCAGGGCGTGAAGATTTAAAGAAATTAAACGAACTTAAAGCACAAGCAATAGCAGCAGACACAGCACAAAAGAAAACAGAATTACGATTTATAGGTGTCAAAAGTGCTGTTGAAAAACAAGCACAAGCAGAACAAAAGAAAGCAGCGGAACAAAGAGCAGACGATTTTATAAAGGCAGCCGATGCTGAGTTAGAGTTGTTTATTAAAACACACCAATCTAAACTAGACGCAAACACTTTCTTTACAGAAGAATTATTAAAACAAGAACAACAGCGACTAGATGATATAGCAGAAAAGGAAAAGGAAAACCAATTACTAAGACTAGAACAGGGTAAAATATCACAAACAGAATACAACGCCGCAATAGATGCTATTGATGAAGAGAATAGAACCAAGAAAGATGAAGCGCAAAAGGTACGTGATGAAGCTAAAAAAGAAAAGGAAGTAGTAGATTTAGAAAACCAAAGGGCAATTGATGAAGAAAACTTTGCATCTGATTTCGAGGTTAAGCAAGAAAGATTAGAACAAGAGAAAGAGAAAGAGATAGAAGCCGCTAAAAAGTCAGGAGCTGATATAGATTTGATAAATACTAAATTCAAGCAAAAAGAATTAGCTCTAGAGAAAGAGATTTCAGACCAAAAAAGAAAAGTAACATCTGACACATTCGCTGCAATTAGTGGATTAGTAGACCAAAACAGTGCACTAGGCAAAACAGCAGCACTAGCACAAGCAGGTATAAATGTGCAAGAGGGTATCACTAAGGCTATTGCACAAGGGGGTATTGCAGGAATTGCAACAGGTGCTATCGTAGCCGCAAAAGGAGCACAATCTATATCTAAGATAGCAGGGTTTGACCAAGGTGGTAAAATTACCACACCTCAGAACATACCAACTAGAAGCGGTGGCGATAATGTTTTAATCACGGCAAAGCGTGGTGAGGTTATACTTAACGAACAACAACAAGCTAGAGCAGGGGGGGCAGCGTTCTTTGATTCAATCGGAGTACCAGGGTTTAATAATGGTGGTGTTGTAGGTGGATTAACATCTTCTGTATCAGCACCAATACAACAAAGCGGACAATCTACAACAGAGTTTGCAAACGTTGTAGCTAACGAGATTAACAAGGTTAAAATAGTAGCTATAGAATCAGATATTACAGACGCACAAGTGCAACAAGTAGAGATTGTAAATGGCGCAAATTTTTAGTATCTTAGCGTAAGATATGGCAGGAGCAAAAGTTATAGTAAAGGCGTGGTATAAAGTACTACAAGGCAAAACGACAGAGGAACACATACGTAGGTCGGAAATTTGTAAAGAGTGCCCAAGTGCTAAGTATAACTTTATGCTAGATTTCATAGATGATAAGTTAGTTGAATCAAAGGGTATGCTATGCAGTGAGTGTGGATGCCCTTTGTCTGCTAAAATTAGGTCAACCGATAAATGTATTAAATGGCTAACACCTACGAATTAATCAAAAAACTAGAAAACAATTCAGACTTTTTAAACCTACTTAGTAAAGGTGTTGTGCCTATTACTATTTTTGAAAAGAAAGTATATTACGAAAAGTTCTTAATTGAAGAACAAAAAGAACAATCTAAGATGCAGATTATCACAAACGTTGCAGAAGATTGTAATGTCAGCGAAGCAACTATAAGACGTGCTATAAACTTCATGCAGTCTTGATAGTAATAATAGGTATCTTATTAATTATATACGGAATAGTACAATTCTTTAGAGGACTGCATTATCTAAAATTGTCCAAGTATTCTGAAGATATAGAGTATGCTAAATTTCTTAAAAACATAAACAACCAACTTAAAAAGGGTATATAGTTCTTTTTCAGATTCTTGCAAACTATATTATAGTATTTATTTATATTATTGTAAAATATAATAAATTATTTCTATAATGAGCAATGATATTTATTTGATTGGTGAAGTAGGTTGGGATATTAATCTACAATCAGTAATCGGCCAAGTAGAAAAAACAGATAAATCACAACCACTAAACGTACATATCCATTCTCAAGGAGGTTCGGTATATGATGGATTAGCAATTTACAACTATTTAAAAGGATTAGAGCAAGATGTAAACACTATTTCTAGTGGTTTAGTAGCGTCTATTGCGTCTATTATATTCTTAGCAGGAAACAAAGAAACACGAAAAATCAACAGTACAGATTCTTTTTTGATTCATTTACCTATGGGAGGAATGGAAGGAAACGCTATTGACTTTGAAAAAACAGCGAAAGAATTAAGAAACATAGAGGATAAGTTAGCAGATATTTATGTAAACGAAACGAACCTAACTAAAGAAGAAGCGTTGGCTTTAATGACTAAAGACGAAATGCTAAACGTTTCTTTATTAAAAGACAAGGGGTTTGTAAGTGAAATAACAGAATTTAAAGCAGTAGCTAAATTTAATATAAACAAAAATGAAATGAGTGAAAATTTGACAGAAGAAAAGGTTGAAGGGCTTTTAGATAAGTTCTTTAATAAGTTTTTCCCAAAAAGCGAACCGACTAATAAAATAGTCCAAGACGCTAACGGGGAAGAAATCGACTTTGCTAACGTAGAAGAAGATGCTAGTCCAAAAGTAGGTGATGAAGCAACTATCGGAGGCGAAAAAGCAAACGGTAATTATGTTATGCCTAGCGGTGAAACATTTGTATTTACTGACGGCTCGCTATCTGAAATTATCGAAGCAGCAGCAGAAGAAACAAACGAAGAACTTGAAGCAGCTAAAAAAAGAGTAGAAGAACTTGAGGCTCAACTAACAGAAAAAGAAACTGTAGTAGCTACTCTAACAGAGACTAACGAAACTTTAACAAACTCTTACGAGGGGATTAAAAACGAGTTTACAGAACTTAAAAACGAAATCACTTCTGGTTTTACTCCACAAGCTAAGAAGGAAGCTAAAAAAGAAGATGGAGAAAAAACTAGAAAACTATTTAAAGATTAACTATTATGGCAAGTAAAATTGATGTATCAGCGTTAACGCTGAACCCACAAGAAGCAACAGAAGTATCACAAGCGGTATTAGAAAGAGTATTTGTACAAGGTGATTTATCTGCTGTGCATGATGTTGTGACAGGTGTTTCGATGCAAGAACAAATTGTATTTGTAGACAACTTAGGTATCGGAGGTGAAGCACTTACAGGGTGTACACCAGCAGAACAAGATTCGTTAGTAATGACTCAAAAGTATTGGACACCAGCGTTAGTTGCAGGTCGTTTTACTCATTGTGCTGCTGACTTAAATAACTTATTGAAGATTTTCAGACGCGCTCAAAAAGCTAATCCAGACTACTTCGATAGAATTGGAAGCCAAGAGCTAGGATTGTTAACTGCACGTATCATGGAAGCATTGAAAGTATCTGTACAGGCTAAGGTTTGGTTATCAGACAAAACAGCAGCAGCACAGCCAGCAGGAAACTTTACAGCAGCAGGATTTAACGCTGGACTATGGAATCAGTTTGACGGATTATGGAAACAAATCTTTGCGGATGGAAACGTACCACGTTATACTATTACAGAAAATGCAGGTGGTACTTATGCTGCTCAAGTATTAGCAGATGGTGAGGCTTACAATATTTTCAAAGGATTATATGAAGGAGCAGACGCAAGATTGTTGGCTGATGAATCGGCTCAATTCTTAGTAACTCGTTCTATTTGGGATAACTACTTAGCATACGCTGAAAAGACAGAAGCTAACGGTGGTATTATGACTACTTCTGATGACGGTAGACCGATGTTGAATTACAGAGGAATTAAAGTTGTATTAATGAATGAGTGGGATAGAACGCAAAACCTTTATCAAGACGATACAGCGGCTATCTTCAGACCTCATAGAGCTATTTTAACACCTCCATCTAACATTCCTGTTGCTACATTAAACGAAAGCGACTTGCAAAGTTTAGAATCATGGTACGAGAAAAAAGATAAGTCTAATATCATTGACTATTCTTATTTCTTAGACGCCAAGTTTGGAGAATCGTACATGGCAGCAGTTGCATATTAACCTTAAAACCTTATAGAAATGGCATTAAATTGTGAAGATTTTTTAACAGCAGACATAGTAAAGGACTGCGACAACAGGCCTAAAGGAGGTATCGAGGTTAATGTAGTTGTTATCAATAAAGATGATATTGATTATTCAGCTTCAACTTTAGACGGAACAAACGACCTATTACTTACTGCTCTTACTTTAAAGAGCGGTAAGTCAGGGTACTTTGTAGAGGGGATTAAGCAATCACAAGGAGCATCGTTTGAATTAGTAAAGAAAGAAGATTCTTTTGATGCTTACAAACATCTGTTTGCAGGGGTTGTGTTATCTCCTAGTGTAGAGAATAAGAAAGCCTTATCTGAAATCCTTTCAGGTGGTAATTACGTTGCAGTTATAGAGAAGAAATGGAAAGGAACAAACCAAGAAGATGCTTTTGAAGTGTTAGGTTTTGACTCTGGTCTTGTAGCTTCTACTGCTGTATGGAACACAAAAGAATCTGACGGTATTATTAAGTTCGAAATTGCATCAGAAGATGGATATGAAGAGCCTAAGATGACGTTGAATTTATTAGAGACTGATTACGCTACAACTAAGACAGCATTCGATGCTAAGTTTGCTGTGGCATAATGACAGACAAGTATATCAAATATGGTAAAGCAGCCATCTTTAGAGATAAATCTAGGGATGGCTTACTTATCCAATTTTTAAAAGAATACAAGGTTAAGTTTGGTGGCGGCGTATTGAATGTAGATTGTTCGAGGTGTCGTGCTGAGTATTGGAATAATTATATAAATTCATTTAAAATGAAAGAACCTGTAAAATGTGATTACGAATTACATAAAAAATATAACGGTATCCAATTGGGGACTAACGGTCAACCAATCCGAAATGGAGAAATGACAAACGAAATTGCAAAAGAGCTTTTAGATAAACACCCTCACGGTGCTAAGTTGTTTTCTGTAATTCCTGTTGTTGAAGAAATAGAAGTAAAAGAAGAAGTGGTTATCGAGAAACCAAAGAAAAGAAAAAGAACACCTAAAAAGAATAAGTAATGGGTTATAAGGCTACAATTATTGAGATATATAAGAAGCTGACTACTTACGATAAGAAACTAGGTGTAATCGTTAATGGTGTAGATAATCAATACCCCGAGCGAGTAGATAGATTTATAAACAACTCTGTAACTGCTAAGACATGCGCTAAGATTATGAAGTCTTATTTGCGTGGTAAAGGATGGGGAGAAGTAAACGACAAGAAGCTTGTAAACGAGAACACTACTTTACAGAAGTTCACAGAACAAGTATGTAATTCAGCATCAAAACAAAGAGGATTTTATGTTCACGTATCTTATAATGCTAACTTTGTGCCTAGCGCATATAACGTACTGCCATACACATCATGTCGACTAGGGAAGAAAGACGATGATAAGTATAACGGTAAAATCGGAGTGTCTGATAAATGGGGAGATGATAATGTAAAGAACACAGATGTTTCTTTTTATGATGTATTTAACCCTGATAAGGCTATTGTATCTGCTCAAATAAACAAAGTAAAAGGCGATACTTTTACGGAAAAAGTAGAGGGTTATAAAGGACAAATCTTATACGTTAATTTTGACGACGAGTATATATACGCTTTAAGCCAAGCTGATGCAGTTTTAAAAGACTGTGATTCAGAGGCTCAAGCGAGCGTGTATAAGAATAGATTTCTGCGTAAAGGTTACATGGGTCAGAAGATGATTGTAACTAAGCCGCTAGTAGGTAGCTTAGAGGATTACGATAACAACCACGCATTACACAGCCAAGCAGAAAATGAAAGAGATGCTTTTCAAGGCTCTATAAAAGATTGTATCGGTGCTGATAACAATGGCGGTGTATTAACTTTAGAAATGCAATTTGAAGATGATAATATCGATGAGATGATTAAAGTCATTGACATTGATAGCAACATCACAGACGATGCTTTTAAGCACACAGAAGAAAGCGTGTTTAACAATATATTAATGTCGTTTAATTCGTTACCTAGTGGACTTGTAAGACCTGTTAATACGTTGTTTGGGCAGAGTTCAGCGGCTATCGAGCAAATGCAAAGAGTATATCAAGAAAATACAAGTCCTGAAAGAGATACTATAGAGCAAACTATACAGTATTTAATGAGTATTTTCACAAATCCATTAAAAGGTATTGAGATTATCCCATTGATTGAAGAAGAAACAAACACAGAAGAAGATGGTACAGCTGATAAATAGAAATGATTTTGCTAGTAATAATAGACAGATAACAGAATCTAACTATAATAACGGAACTTTAGAGCAACATATCGAAGATGCTCAAAAAGTAGATGTACAGAAGTTAATGGGTCGTGATTTTTTTAATGATATGATTCGCAATTATACAGATGCTAAGTACACTACATTGATAAATGGGGGTGATTATTCTTATCAAGGCATTACGTACTCAAATTACGGATTAAAGTCTGTAATAGTGCTATATGCTTACGCTAGATATATAGTTTATGGTAGTCAGACAGATACTCCTTTTGGATATGTTGAAAAAACTAATCAAGATGGTTCTAGTGCTAGAGTGGATTTAGATAGAAAAAAGACAATGGGCAAAAGCAATGAAGAGGCTGCTTTTCAAGATTGGGAAAATGTAAAAGACTTCTTAGATAGAAATGCTAGTGATTATCCTTTATGGAATCAAAGTTGCATCAAAAGAAGTGGAGGTTTTAGAATTAATAAAATAGAATAATATGTCGGTAAAGATACAGATAAACGGTTCGGCATTACAAGTGTCAGATTTAAGCGAGGGTAAAATTGTAATCTTAGAGCCTTCTAGCAGCGTGTGGTACGTCGAAGAAGATTTAGTAAGTGGTAGAATACAATTCTATGATGCTAATGGTAAGCAAAGAGTAACAGCGAATAAGTTTCCTTTTGTGTGGTTGTCTGATGCTGTAGATGGTGATGGAACACCTTTTACAGAATCTACATTTAGAGACTTTGTGTATAACAACTTAGGCTCTGATATATCGAGTGTATCGCCCACGTTTATAGATAGAATGTTGACGGATGGTAATACAGTATATAATAATCCTTGTGCATAAATAATTAAGATATGAGTATAAAGATAGAAATAATAGGAAATGCGCTTGTATGTACCGATACGGTAACTAGCGATATAATTATATCACAACCTAGCAAAGACACGTGGTATAAAGAAGATGAATTGCAGATAGGGAGAATTATATTTTACGATGCTAATGGATTAAAAGGTGAGGAATTAATTACAAAAGACTTCCCTATTATCTTTTTAGCTGATGCTGTAGATAGTGGTTTAGTAGCTTTTAACGAGGCAACCTTTAGAAATTTCTCAGTAACTAATTTAAGTATATGATTAAAAACATATTAAATATAAAAACCACGTTATTTGCGATGCTTTGCTTTGCATTTGCGTGGTTTAAAACAGAATTACTACTTACATATCCATTATACGGTGTTATTGGCTTAGGAGTGATTTTTTTGTTCATGCCCGATACAGCTATTTCAAGCATCAAAAGATTAATTAACAGGAAAAGCAAGGAGTTGTAAATGGAAACTACAAAAGAACTCGTAAGGACAGTCATTGAGAATCAAGAAAAGACACTTACAACAATGACCGAGATTAAGGTTAAGCAAAGTGTTTTAGAAACTAATCAAAAGAAGCTAGAATGTGATTATAAAAATCTATCTAATACGTTTTATGAACACGCAAAAGATGTGTCTGTTAAGTTAAACGAACAAACGGAAACTGTTACAACTATCTTAGGTTATTTAAAGCACGATGATTTAACAGATAGCAAGGGTGTTATAGAGCAAGTAAATGAGAACAAAGACGATATTTCGGAAATGAAAATAATTGACCGAGTACGCAAAGGACAGATAGGTGTTATAGCCTTTGTGTTTGGTGGGATTGGCTCTTTTTTCGTATGGTTATGGCAAGAAATATTTGTAAAATGAAACTAACTAATAATTTCAACAAATCAGAGTTTGAGTGTCGAGATGGCTCTGAAATGCCTATTGATGTTTTAAACAATGTAAAAGAGTTAGCGCAAGAACTACAAAAGATTCGTGATTTATATGGTAAGCCTATTAGAATTAATAGTGCTTACAGATCACTAGAATACAATAGAACGATAGGGAGTAAAGACACAAGCCAACACGTTAAAGGTACGGCTGCTGATATTGTAATAAATGGTGTTGATCCTAGTGAGTTAGCTTACTGGATTAAATTTTGGATAGCTGAGGGTTTGCTGAAAGAGGGCGGTGTTGGTTTATATAATACCTTTGTACATTACGATATTTTTTATGATGGAGTAAACAGAAGGAGGTGGGATAACACGTAAAAATATATAATTATGCATGCATCAGTACACGGGGCAATAGGTGTCTTGGTTAATCAAACAGTATTTTCTATAACCAAAGATATCGGCGTTTCTTATGTTGTAGGGAACTCTATAAACGTTCCTTTGCATATTGTCTTAGATTTGATTGGAGAGAACAATTACGGGGGCAAAAAAGCAATGATAATGGCTGAGGTGTTTTGCTTTATACTGTCTATGTACTGTATCTACAATGACCATAATTCTTTGTTATTGTTTAGCGGTTGGTTTTTTAGTAATTTACCGGATATTATAGACAAAAAGATGTATTTCTCTATTCTTTTTCCTGATAGGTTTAAGTACACATATTATTTTCATTGGAGAAATCAAGCAAAGATAAATCTAACAAATACACAGACGTATTTACTAGCTGTTATTTTTAGTTTGCTTATATTTACATTATAATTTAAAAAGATACAATCATGATAGATTTTACACGGACTAAAAAGGGAGTTGATGCACTTGATGTCATTGTAGGGATATTACAAACTTTGATATAATAGATTTTTATACAAACCAAATGAAACAATACCTTTTTTTAATACTACTGATATTTATATCTTGTAAATCTACAAAAGAAACGGTTGTAGTGAAAAAAAATATTGAAACTAAGCTAGTAGATAAGTCGGTCAAAGAAACTAAAGTAACCGAAATAAACCATTCTTTCGATGAGATTGTTATAAAAGTAGCTGACCCTAAACGAGAGACAATAATAAAAGACAATAAAGGCAATACAAAGACTTTTAAAAACGTAGAGAGTATATCTATCAAAAAACAAAAAGAATCGATTAAACAAGATAATAGTAAGCTTAAAAACGATATTAAAGAAGCTGTAAGAGATAAGACTAAAACAGATACAAAAAAAGAATCCATTTCAGATATGAGTAATCTAAAATGGATATTTATTAGTTTGGCAGTTATCGCTGTGTGTGTGATTGTCTTTAAAATTAGTTAAGATAACTCGTTACTCAATTGATTTAGTAGATTGTCTAATACCGTGTTGTTTGTTTTCTTAGGTTTATTTACAAGCTCTTTATACTCCTTTTCTATCTTTTCTTTTATAGCATTTCTTATAAACCTTCCTACATCAATTTTCATAGACTTCATTTTCACAAGTGTACTATGTTGAGTTTCTGATAATCTTATTGTTTTAGTTTTTGTATATTTCATAGTGGTTTCATGAGAATTGTAACACAAAAGGTACGCTTATAACTAGTTATGCACACATTAAAACGATGTGCTAACAACGCATAACCGTAAAAATAATAAAGCCCTCGCTTTTTATCGTAGCTACGTGTTTTTAATATATTCGTAAAACCTCAACAATGTGTCTTGGTAACGCTTTTTAGCTGTACTATTCATATAAGACATATAATTCAAATTAAAGAATTTAGCCGTATCACGATCATCAAAATTCTCTTTTTCTTGCAGTTCTTTAAACGTCATTTTATATTCTTTTTCTTCGCTTTCGCACACTAAGCAAAAACCGTGGTTAAAAATAGAATCATAATGATTCTCGTAATTACATTTCATTTTTTTTTATTTTAAAAACCGCAAGGCTCTCCAGCCTCGAAACTTTTTATTTTTTAACGTGTGGGTTAGTGTAACCACATTATGCAGTATTTAGGGTTTTTATTAATCTAAAGGATTGTCTTTTCCTATTCTAGCTTTAGTATTCCAATTTTTTAAATATTTCTTACCTGCTCTGTGTATTGCTGCTGATTCACTAGGAGCCCCAATACAAACACACTTATAAACAACTACAAAGTTATCCATATCAAATTCAGACATATCAGTAGTTTGTTTTATATAAACTGTATATTCTTTCTCTAAACCTGATTTTCTTTCTACTACATTAAAATTAAATTCGTTATCTCCTTTTTTGATATTTAAAATATTTAATCCTAACATAATTTCTATTTTTAAGTGTTATTGTTTTCTGAGACAAATATAAGCATAAACTTAATTAACTACCAAATAAAAATACAATTATTTTCAGCATAAACTTAAAAACGTCAGTAGATCGTAGTTTTGCTACGCAATCTGCCAACGCTTTTTTATTATTTCTACGGCTATACGAGTACGTTACCAGCAAATAAAAAGGGCGACTTACTCGGGCGGCGCACTGTTGCGCTCAATACTTGCTTTTACTATTCTATACTCGCTTGTTTCGTGTTCCTTTAGTTTTTTTCTGCTAAAAGTTGTATAAAGGTTATCAATCGGTATTTTAAGAGCGTTAGACAAGCTTTTAACGCTTCCGAATACTCTAACATTATTTGTGTTTTTATTTATGTGTACGTATGCCATTTAACTAAAATTAGGATTTCTTATACTTCCTTTTTGATTTCCAATCACATCACCTTTATCATTATAAATCAAACGCCATTGTATTGTTCCATCTTTTCTATATTTTGTAGCGTGGTTTATCCTTATAAAAGTGTTTCCATTTGTTCCAATTCTTCTGTCAAACAAATGTTCCTCTTTTTTATCTAAAAATCGTTTAGTGCATTCATACATTAAACTTCCGTCTTTTCTATATTCTTTTACTTCTTGTACGTTCATCTTATTGGGTTTAAAAGACCTTAACTAATAAGGTCTTTTTTTATTGATTTACATATTCTGCAAGTGTATTCTTTTTCAGCTTTTACTTTTATCTTGTCTTGTGCTTCTTTAATTTTTTCAGGAGTGTTCTCGTAAACAAATTCTTTTAAGTTTCTTTTTGAGCTACATCCACAAGTTTCGCAATAAACTGTTACTTTGCTTTTTAATTGTCCTATTGGTCTTTGAGTTGTCATATTTTCTAGTTGTTTAATTATTACACTACAAATATAAGTAACATATATGTAACTACCAAATAAAAATACAAAATAATTTAAAATAATTGTAAATATTTGCCTTTCTACGGCAGGCACGCCCTTTTTATCAGCAGGTAACAACGTATATAAAAAAGCGGGGTTGTTGTGCCTTGTCAATAGCAAGTTAATCAATCGAGTTGTACACCTCAAATCAAAAACCGTTAGCCAATTTCCCCACCATTTCATATACAAACCGTTACCTACAATGGCTGGTAACGTGCTTCAATCTTATTTTTCGCCAAATAATTACATCTACAAACGGCAAGGTCTATTTCTGCATAGGCACTATCACAAACAGAGTGCGTTACACTTGGTATCCAAACGTGGTAGTTAGGTTTCTGTTTAGTTCCTTCATTGCTTATCCAATAGCCATTTACATTGTGTAAAATACCAAGTTTCACTTCTTCGTCCGTGCCATTTGGCTCGTATTTATTTATATTTTCAGTCATTTATCAAAGCTTTTAGTTTATCAAATCGCCACAGTAGGTAACAATGTATATAAAAAATAGGGGTTTAAGGTTTTGTTTACGAGCCATTTTGTTCAGTTGTACACCTGCCTTAATTTTAAACGCATCTCGCTGTTATCCCCTACTTTTCATATACTGTACCGTTACCTGCAATACTACTCTTGTACTCGTTTACAAGCTATCTCGTAGTACTTAGTGTCTTGCTCCATCATTATATAATTTCGATTAAGATTTTTTGCTCCTAATCCAGTTGTTCCACTTCCACAAGTGTTATCTAATATCAAATCTCCTTCATTGGTGTAAGTCTTAATCATATACTCAATTAAAGATAATGGCTTTTGTGTTGGGTGGAAACCCCTTTTTCCTGTTGTAAATTTCTGTATTGAGGTAGGGTGTACTAAATCGGTGTTCCCATCACTTCTATACATAGCCCCCACTTTAGTTCCTGTATTGTGTGTTGTGTCTTTTTTATTATTTCGCTTATTCTTCTCTTCCCTAAGTTGTTTTTGTGGATTGTAGGTTGGCTGTTTTTTATAGAACACACAAACACTTTCGTGTCTTGGCATTACTCTTTTATTAGCAACAAGAGGGTTGCTTGGTCTATCTTTTTCCCATACCCAATCATACTTAAACAACTTATAATTACTACTAATTAAAGCACTTGTGAATGGTTGTGCCGAAAATAATACTATCGAACCCTTATCTTTAATTACTCTTTCATATTCTTTCCATAATTCATCTAAAGGTATTATACTATCCCATTTGCAATTAGTAGTACCATAAGGCAAATCGCAAAAAATCATATCAATACTTTTATCTTCTACGTGTTTAGGCATTAACTCTAAGCAATCCCCTAAATATATTTCGTTTATTTTCATATTTTATCTTTTAAATCCGTACAGCAGGTAACACTACCTATACTGCATTATTCCGTTGCACTCCATAACGTCAGCATAGCCAAACCGTTACCCACAATTTAAAAAGCCGCCAATCTTTACGGCTTACTCAATCGTAAATAATTTTTCTATTTTGTTTACTTTTTGCTTTGGGTTAGTTTTACTTATTTCTTTTTGCCAAATACATTTAAAATCATTTGGTGCATTATATTCAGAAACAAATACTTTGTGTCCTTCTTTTGCTTTATGCCTACACCAATCAAAAAATACTTCACTATCAAAATGTTCTTTATATCTTTTGTTTTTTAGTTGGTATGGTGGGTCACAATAAATAATGCTATTCGATGGAATTTTAATGTTTTTATAATCAGAAAATACAAATTGAATATTATATAAGTCTTGTTTTAATAATCCTCTTATGCCTTCATCAAAGTAGTTTCTATAATTACCTTCTTTAGTTTTACTTCCACCACCATAAGCACTAAACCAATTACCATTATAAGAACCTAAAACACCTACTAAACCAATATACCATTTTGGGTAATTTTCAATGTTTTCTTTTACATTATACCATTGTTCTTTTGTTATAGTTCTACTATCTATTAAACCACCATTTTGTATATAATGGTACAACTCTATCAAGTATTCATTATTATCAAAACCTATTCTATTACCGTCAACTTTATCAATAGTGTTAGCACCACCAACAAAAGGCTCTACCCAAGTTTCATTGGTTCTACCTTCAAGCATTATTGGTAATATATATTTTGATATTCTATTTTTACTTCCTGTATATTTCATAATCTGTATGCATTTGCCCTCGTACCTCACGCACGGCTTTTTAAAAAGTGGGTAACAATGTATAAAAACAAAAGCCTGTTAAGGTGCTTAATTTTAAAGCCTTTGTCTGTTTATTAATTTATCGAGATAAGCCGAGAATCTCGCTATTTTACGGCTTCAATTTTTATACTAAACGTTGTGTGCAATTGTGCTAACCAAAGTTTATATCATAATGGTACGAGCAGTAAACATTTCCCTCTAATTTTTGCCTATTACAGTTACTTTTACCGCACAACTGTACTTCTTCAAGTTCTGTATCTGTTTGCATTGTTTCATTCACTCCTTCAATTGGGTGTTTGTCTAAATCTTGGGTCACACAACAATGTATAACATTAATAAAGGGTTCTGTACTCTAAATTAACATTATGTTCTTTTGCGTATTTCTCTGCATACTTCATTCCGTTACTCATTCCAAAGTCAATATAAAATACTTGAAGGTCTGCAACTTCTTTCCACGCAAGCCCTGCATTAATTCCCCACATTCGTTCTTCTTCTATTAAGTCATCTAACACACCCTCTTGAGTGTATAATAAATGGCTTGCTATTGGTGCTTCCCCACGTTTCAGACTATCTTTTAAACATTCTCTAGCGTATTTTATATTTCGTTCCACTTCCCCAGCGTATGGGCTTTCTAGTATTACTCTTTTCATTTAACTTTTGTTTTAATTAATCCTTTACTAATGTTATACTATACCGTTAGCTGCAATATGGGCTAACATTCTACATCTAATCAAAGTTAGTGTGTAATTGCCGTATTTATTTTTTTCCTCCCCTCTTTCGGTTTTTCAAACCGATTTGTATTAAGTCTCGTACTTCACGGTTAAAGTTTCCTTCGTTGTGCTTGTCTGCACTTTTTTGTACCTCAGCTTTTAAGCTTGGCTTAATACGTATCATTTGCGGCTCTTGTAGCTCTTTTACTGGCTCACTATGCGCTTTTATTATATCTCCCATTAGTGGGTTTATGTTATCTGTTTTCATAGTTTTATCTTATTACTTTGTATCCATCATTTTTTAAAATCACCTCAGCATTCTTAAAGTAAAATCCTATATGGTGGTCTTGGTTAATACTGCCGTCAGAATTGTAATACTTTATCAATCCAGTTGGCAGTATTTTTGCAATAGGTCTAGTCTCCAAATCTTTCAAGCCATGCTTCATTTTCATCGTCTTTATTTTTGAACGTAAACAACTCATTAACTACAGTCCATCCACAACTTCTATAAAGTTGAACTTTATCTTCTGCCACTTTAATTGTCTCTGTGTCTCTTTTTAATTCTACGTTTTTCATATCTTTATCGTTTTTGTATATACAAATATAACTATTTATTTCGTATATACAATAGCAATACTAAAATAAATGTAATTTTTTCAAAATCATTTTGCCATCACACAAAAAAATAAATACTAGTGCAGTGTTTCAAAAGTTGTTAGGTGGGTTCAATCGCCCATACAGTCAGCTAACAACAAATATATGTCAGCTTGCCGCAGGCGCAACACAAGCCGCCACATATTCACACCGTTATGGCGAATTAAAGCTCAACTATCAATCGAACATATATCCAACCATCTTTATATCTTGCGTGTTTAAATCCCTCTGCTTCTTTTAAGGCTACCGTTTCGTCAAATGGAGTATCCCATCTGCTTCTTTGCCCTTTTTCAAATCGTGCCATGTGTTGCCACTTTTTACCATCTTTGCTTGCTTCTATTATGTAGTACATATCAATGAATTAACTCGCCATAACAAAGTGTAAAATTAAAAGTGCAATATGACGTTTTACGCATTTAATCAAGTTTAGTGGTTTGCGATTCAAATCTTACACAAACCGTTATCTACAATTTACCCTTACAATAGGCTATCAATGCAGTTTCAAGCAAGTTATTAAAGCTTCTGTTTTCTTTTTTAGCGACTGCCTTAGAATCTTTTAAAATATTTTTTTCGATTCTTGCGGATATAGGTTGTTTTTGTGTTTTATTTACCATATTAATAAATGACTTTTGTTATCAATTACATTCATTTTTTCGTCTTGGTTTTCTTTATTGTACAAATAATCTCTACTTTCTTTATTTGTCATTTCTTCAGAACCAATAACAGTATATTTATCATTAGTAAATAATTCTTGTCTAATTTCTCTAATTGTTAATGTAGTTTTCATAATTTATATATTTACTTGTTTTGTATATACAAATATAATACAATTTATTTAATTATAGCCTATTTACACAAAAAATATTTTAAAAGATTCTGAAACGGGTAAAAAGTAGATAACAGCACATATAATTTATTTGCAATCATCAGAACGTGCTAGGCAAACAAATCATATCTGCATCACGTTACAAAAACACACTCTTAATGACACTTTCTATCCCTTTAAAACTCTCTAAAACAAAACTTTGCCTACTAGATTTAAAGTTTCATTTTAACGTTAAAAGCAGTATGTCCACCTATGACAACTCCTACTCCGATAGCTTCTTTTTTTCCGCCCTGCATATATCCCATAGCGTAACTTTTACTATCAATACCACAACCTACAGCCATTCCAAATATTGCTCTTGTTTTTCCGAATAACCATTCTACATAAAAATCTGTATGGTAATGACCCGACACAGTAGACACCATATCTCTTTTAGCTGCCATTCTAGGTTTACCGCTTTTATCTCCATGAACATAACGCACACCATCGTAATAAACATCTGTAACAAATCTCCAATTAGGAGTGTTTAAAACTTCACTAAAACTCTTTATCCATTGTGAAGGTATATTGCTTGTTTGTGCTTTTCTTATGATTATTCTATCATGGTTTCCAAGTGTTACATCAGCATCAGGAAATGCTTTATACCACTTTTTTAATTTATCTATTGCTTTTTTCAGTTCGTATTTCCCACCCATTCCATCGCTATCAGTTTCGTGATAAGAACTGTAATGATTATCTATGATATCACCTATAAACACTACTTTGTTGCAATTATGTTCAGCGTATATTTTTTTACAAAAATCTAAATATCCATCTAAGCAGAAAGGTTCGTGCAAGTCTCCTATTACTAGTATTCTACTTTCTTTTTTGGTTATTTTTTTATACGCTTTTAGTACATTGTCTTTTAATCGAGGTCTAAAGTCTTTTTTCTTACTCATAGTTTTTGATATAAAATGATTGTTTTTTTGTTCTACAATTAAATTCTTGATAAAATTGATTTTCGCTAGGCTTAGTTAAAAACCGAAAGCAAGTGTTTTTGAAGTTGCAATTTGTATTGTCGCAAAGCGTGAAGTCTGACATAGTTTATTAATTTACTGCAATTTATATAAAAATAAGTTTAGAACGATTCTAAATTGAGCTATATTTGTTTGGTTTATATCTCAAAAATTTTTGCTCTCTATATCTCGTAAATTAGCACCATCTTTGTATATGGCATTATGTTTGGTTAATTCCATTCTAACTCTCGCTCTTTCTAATTCATATCTCATAGCACTATTTACTTGTTTGGCTAAATTTCCTTGTTCTTTTGCTTTTACCACATCTATTTCGTCATTGTCTAGTTTATCCATTTGGTCGAATAAGAATGCTATCATTGATTTATTGTTTACTGGCTTCATAATTATATGTATTTATTTATTAGTTCTTTATTTTGTTCTTGAAATGTTTTTAATATTTCGGTTTTAATCGATTGCTTTAACGCTTTCTCTAAAGGGTTTAATTTTATTTTGTTTTTTGTTTTTCTTGATAGTAATATGTTTCTGTGAATTAGCTTTTCGCAAAACAAGGTATTATCACAACATACAAAGAACTCTTTTTTATGTGTTTTTGATAGGTAATAGTCTATATTAGATTCGTGTATTTTATAAAAAGGTTTATAATAATAAGTTATAACTACGTTTTTTACAATAGAATCCCATTTTCCTAATTCAACATTAGTAGGGTTGCATACCGTTAATTCTGATTTGTTATAGGTGTTTAAAGCATCGTTAGACTTATCTATGATACTTTGCAAGTATTCTACATCGCAATTGTCAGCGACTTTTAAAAGACTATTACATCTTTCAGTTATCAATTTATTTCTTTCAATATCTAGTAAATCCATTAAAACAGTTTTTTAAATACTTGTTCGTGTATAAAATCACTATCATAGTTTAGTACTTCCAATTCTTCTTCTGTCATTTCTTTGCCTTTATATTCAGCGTATGATATAAAAGCATCGCAAAAATCAGGATAGTCTTTAGTGTCTATTCCGTCAACTTCTACGTTTGTAATGTGTTTGTATTCCATGTTATAGGTTTTTTATTTCAAACTCAATAAATTCTTCTCCTTTTTTAACATCCACTTTCTCAACTATTCCACGATATATCCATTTATCGTCAAAGTTGTATTTCTTTTGTAGTATATCTTGAAATGGCTTTATAGGGTTATCCCAATCAGAGGCTTTGCTACTGAATCCAAAAGTAAGTTTTAACTCTAGCCTACCTTGTGGAACTTTTAAAGGCTCTAAGATACTTAAAAGTAGTTTCTCGTAGTCTTTATATTCTTTTGTTTTGAACCTACGACCACGCCAAACTTTATTTACTGAAAGAGGTTTTATTTTTACTTTCATTTGTCAATTGACTTTAATAACAATTCACCAGTCTTTGGGTCTAGTTTCTTTATCCTACGATAAATGTAAATGCTTTGCTTTTTCGCTGAACTCTTTTGCTGTTTTGTGAAGTCTTTGCCTAAATCCCTTATCTCGCCATCAAGCATAAGCATTTCGTCTACTTGTTCACGAATAGATATATCTTTTGATGTAATAGCTTTTAGTTTGCTTTCTAGTAGTTGCATAATTAAAATTGTTTTTCGATTTCTTCTCTTACTTGTTCTTTGTCAAAATGAAAATACTTCTCAATAGCGTTTAAGGTTGCGTTGTATAACTCACTAAATTCTAACTCAGTCATTTTTGTAAACGATATACTTTTAGCTTCTGTTCTTGTTTGTCCGTTAAATGTAGTGTGTTGCGTATAGTAACCACTTGCTATTGCTAAATCCTTTCTTAAATGGTCTGAATTAGTGTATTGTTCTTGGTTTCTAAATACTAAATTAATCAAAGCGAAATACTTTCTATGAAACTTTAAATTTCTAGGCTGTGTTATCTTGCATTTTACAACTTTCAAAGGTTTGATTTTCTTTATTTTGTCGTAATCTTCTGCAACCACCTTAAAAGTATTGTCGAATTGTTTAACTAAATAAAGTTCCATTTTGTTTGCGTTTTAAATCTTGATGGTCTTTTAGCTTTTGTTTAGCTTTGTAGTACTCTTTTAAGTACTTCTTATTTGTTTCGTCATTCTCAAATAGTTCTTTGTCGTTTGGTTCGCAACTCCAATCTTTTATAAGATGTTTATTGTCTTTATAAATAAGTTCGTGATAGTGTTCTTGCGTCATTGGTTCGGTAACAACAAAAAACACCATTTCTCTACTATCTCTACCTATCCCCATTATACTAATCTTTCAAGTTCTTTGCGCTCATCGTCTGACATTCTAAAAGTGTTTAAAACAACCTTTATTTGCTCTTTAGTACCTTTCTTAGTTGCTTCAAACTGAACTTTAGTAAGCGATTTTTTTCGGTCTTGTGTTGGTTTTTGTGATGCTGTATTTCCATCGTCATCATCAGCTTTTAAACCCAGTAAACTTTCTAATGTATATCGTCTAAAATAAGTAATTGCGCTACCTAGTTTTTGAGGGTCGGTAATTAATGGTAAAGTAATGCTGCTTTCAACTAAAGTACCAGTATCAATATCTATGATTTGAGATGATACTTTGTTATCTTCAATCGGTTGCAATAAAAGTAAATCATTGTCGTTTAGAACGTCTGTAATAGCTTCTATAAGACCATTTAAAGATAAGTAGTTGCTTTTAAAGAATGGGTTTTTACTATCCTTAGAAAGTTTACCTATTTCTTTTTTTGCTTTGAATAGTTTTTTGTGTACTTCTTTCATTTGTTTTTTAGTTTTATAACCCCTAAATTAATAGGGGTTTGTTTATTGCAATTTAATACTAAATTCGTTTAGAATCATTCTAAATAACTAACTATCTGATAATCAGAAAGGTAAATCATTTGGTTCGTTGTTACTAGCAATCGGTGCGCTAGTTGTTTCGAAACTATTTGCTGTTGCTTCTGCTTTCTCAATGCGCCACCCTACCAAGCTGTTAAAGTACTTATCTTCTCCTTTGTCATTTGTCCACATTTTACCTCGTAGATTAATAGATACGGTTACTTTGTCTCCTACGTTGTGAGTGTCTAATAAATCTACTTTGTCCTGATGTAGTTCTAGCGTTATATCTTGTGGATACTTTTCATCTTCTGTAGTTACAACTAATTCACGTTTTCTAAATCCGTTACTCCCAAAAGTTTGAGTTTCTCCTTTTACTTTGATGTTTCCTGTTACTTGCATTTGTTTACTTGTTTAAATTAATTCTTTTAATTGCTTAATCTCTAACTCTATTTTATCTCTTTTTTCTGTTAAAAAGTTTAGTTTGTCGTGTATCGTTACTTCCCCATCGTTTAACAGCTTAATCTTTGCTGTTTGATAACATTCAAAGACTTGTTGATTATACGCTTCTAAATAAGGAAACACATTCTTTTCTCCATGTATAACGGTTGCATGATGTCTGTTTGCAAACTTAGCTATTGATTCATAAGAGTACGTGGTTAATTCACGACATAGTACGTAAAAAGCAGCCCTAGAATCAGCCGTCTGCCTATCTCTTGTTTTGCCTAGAATACTAAACCCTAATTCTTTTTCAAACGTACTTAATATATCTTGTATTGTTATTTTTCTGTACATAACTCTAATTTAAACCCTCCCAAATAATCAACCACATCAAAGTAACACTTATCTTCAATCTTTAAATTAAAGCAGTTTACCATACGTCTATATAAATCTCTTGAACTAATATAGCGTGTTGTTGGACTTGCGCAAACTTTAAAGCTGCTTTCATCGGGGTCGTTGTCTTTGCGTATGATTACTCTTTTTTCTTTGTAGTTAAAAGTAAGCATTAAGAAGTCGTTTTTGTTAATTCCTATTTTTTCAGCTGCTTGTTTGTTTATGTAAAACATGCACCCTCCACTCATTGTGATTCTCGGTTTTGTCATAATTTTGTTTTTTAGTTTATACAAATATAGTTTTTATATCGTTTAGAATCATTCTAAATTACTTAATTGATTTAGTAGATTATATAGTACCGTGTAAATTGGTAAATAAGGGCATCTTCTATCATGTTTATTTGTTTTTTGCCGTGGTAAAGGTTTGCTTATAACTAGTTACCTGCAATAAGTTAACTTCTCGTTTCACCATATTCAAGTACATTATTGGTTCTCTAAAACCTTGCTTACTAGCAAAATCTATCATTTCATTAATACAAATTAATGAACATTGTTTAGCTTCTTGTTTATAATAGTCTGGACTTAACTCTAACGTAAATTTTTGAATTAATTCCCTTGCTTTTTCTTTTGGTGTCATATTTTAAATTTTAGTTTATTAATACGCTTACAGTAGCTTACAGCAGGTAACAACGTATATAAAAAAGCGGGGTTGTTGTGCCTTGTCAATAGCAAGTTAATCAATCGAGTTGTACACCTCAAATCAAAAACCGTTAGCCAATTTCCCCACCATTTCATATACAAGACCTTTATGCTTAATACTAAAATAGCGTTAAACTTTTAGCTTCTCTCATTTCTTTAATAGGCTTTAATAGTTCTTCATAACCACTTATTCCCTCACCTATGTATTCGTGGCAGTAAGATGCTCTTTCTAGTCTATTTCTTGCTTTCTTATCTGTATCTTCTTTTAATTTCCTAACCTTACCATTTTGAGCTGTTGGTCTAAATTTATCACTTTTATTTCTATATTCGCCTAATGCTGGGTTTACTGTTTTAGTATATACTTTACCACCTATTCCTACAAACATAGAAGCGCAAAACTCACTTATTTTAGTACCTAAACCCATTCCTTGAAAATCTGGTAAAACAACAGTTCTACTTAAAGCAAAACCATTAGGGCAACCTTTTCTAGGTTGGTTTATTACTGCACATATTCCAATAGGTTTATTGTTCCATTCAAATAAAAAGAATTTACAGCTTTTATTAACTGCCTCTGTTAAATAATGATGCTTTTTAAAGATGTTCCAAGTATCAGATTCGACTCTACTAACTTGTAATTCGATTTGTGGCTTTCCTTGCCGAAGCCATTCGCCTCTCTCAAGTGCGCCCCCATTTTTTTGTGGTGAACAAGTCCAATCTGGCATTAGCCATTCCATTATATCAAAATGACAACTTGCTAAAATTATACGTTTATTCGTTCTTCTAATGTATTTTTGTAAAGCAAAACTCATTGCTTTTGCCACATCTCTATCTACTACACTTGTGTATTCGTCAACTAAAACAACTTCATTATCTTTTGCTTTACCAACTTTATATGCTAAAGACGCTCTGTATTGTTCGCCATTACTTAATAAATGAAAAGGTCTTAACCAAGTAGGTACACTGCTCAAACCCATACTTGTTAGTAATAACGTTGCGTCTTTAGGTTCTAACCAATCAAAATTACTTATTAAAGGCTTTTCGTAATCAAAATTACTTTCAGATAATTTACCCATTCTTTTTAATATAGTTGTTTTTCCGCTTCCGCTACTGCCATAGATAACACCTATATTCCAATCAAAGTTTTTTGCATCACTTAAATTAAATGACACCTCTACTTCTGTTTCTTCTTTGTTTTGTATATCAAATGCTTCATACACGTAATTAGTGTATTCATCATTTTTAATACTACTTTTTAATTTTATTGTTCCCATTCTTTTTTGTTTTTAGTTTATTAACTCGTACTAATGCTAACAATGTATATAAGCCATAGAAAAAACGGCTCATATACTAACCGTTAGCAACAATAAGCTAAAGTTTGTTTAACTCTATTTTTACTTTACTAAAGTAGTCGTATATTCTAAAACTTGATGGCTCATTTGCAACATATCCTAAATCTAATATCTCTTTTACACAAAGCAAAGCAATAACCTTACATTGGCTTTGTGGTGTTTTATTAAATTTATCTAAATCATAAGCTTTTTGCATTAACTCTTTTGCTTTTTCTTTTGGTGTCATATTTGAAATTTTATACCTTTTAATCGCTTACAGTAGCTAACAACGTATAAAATTCATTGCTACATTGTGCTTAATTCAAAGGTTATTAATATTTATTTAATTCTGTTTTTAATCGTTAATTCTATGCTTTCTATACGCAACGAAATCTTATACAATTCCGTTGTATGTAATTAAAAAAGACATACGACACAGAATATAAAAAATAAAATTATTCAAGTTCTTCGTAGTTTAAAGTGTATTCTATTTTTTCAACGTCTGCAAGTGTTTTCCCAGCCAACCTCACTTCTTTTTGAATATGAAATGAAACCCATTCAAATTCATTTTTTATTGTGTTTTTTTTAATACTTGAAGAACTACCACTACTATCAAAAGAACTCCCATCCTTAAAAAACACCTTATATAAATTATTCGTTTTGTAATCCATAATTTTACATTTTCATATCACCATCCGTTGTAAAGTTACACTAATAAACCTTTAGAACCATTCTAAATTACAGTTTACTAGCTAGATACAGATATGTTTTAGCAACAGCTTCATTAACTTCTTCTTTTTGTAGCTGTTTTTTATACGTTTTAGGCTCTTTATTTTTCTGTTTGGTAGCAATATACCACTTACCTAACTTAAACACAGGAAACACCGTTACGCCGTGCTTAAAACACACGCTCATTGCTTTGTTTATATTCATAGTTAGTATTCTTTTTCTATAATCATAGGTAATCCGTTTTCGTTTACTGTAAAGCTAAAGTCATCTATGCTAAACGACCTAGTATAAGGAAATGTAACGTTTGTTATATTCTTGTCGGACTCGTCAACCATTAAATTACACACGGTCTCTGACTTCTTTAATATAGCAGACCCTAGATGCCCAGTAGGTTTTGCACTCCCGTAGTTAGCGTGTAGTATTCCTGTCAAGTGGCAATTACTTATATCTGTCCACTTCAACAAAGACTGAACTAATTTATTACAACCATCTAGGTCGTTTACATCTTTTACTAAATCAGCAAACCCATCGATATTAACCATACCTATATTGTCTCTATAGTCGCTCTCTAATATGCACCACTCTATAAATTGCAATCTTTCTTTATAATCGTATTTTCTAAGATAAAACGGCTGATACATTTCGTAATTACCTCCTGATATCTCTATAACTCTCCTAAAAGCTCTTTGACTATGCCACCTACCTTGTTCTGTGTCAAAATCTAACACAAACATATCTTTATTCCTGTGGGTTACGAAATCAGGAGCTAAGTTTACTGAGTTTCCACCAATAAAAGAACCCAATATCAAAGACTTTATAAATGTTTTCTTTGATTTTGAAGCACCTACAACACAGCTAAAATTACCAAAAGTACCAAAGGGGATAGGGTATGTGTTTTTGCCTAGTGTTTGCTCCCCTATAGCCAATGCTGTTGGTGGGTATTCTAACTCTTCTCCTACATCAATAAAAGAATCTTTTTTTATTTTATTAAAATCTATAGGTATTGTTGTTTCTTCTAGTGCTTTGGTGTTTATTTTTTCCATGCTAAGTGTTGCTTAAACTCGTTTAATAATTTAGTTAATAAAGTGTCGTAGTCTTTATATTCTCCGTTCCAATCATAGATTGTGTTATCGTCTATCATTTTTAAGTTTTCATTAGTCTTTAACATAGAAATTATTTCTTCTTTCTTATGTTGGCTATCATTGCTTAAATCTTTATCCATACAATCAACCATATAGTGTAGTGGTATCTTTTTACCTTCTCCAACTCCATGTGATAAAAACCATTCATAAATCAAACTGTATATTAAAACATTAACAGCATCTGTTTTATATCTGTTAGACATCATTTTCTCAAAATCATTAACCGTATCTATCAGAGTGTTTATTCTATTCGCTGATTTAACTTTGTTTTTAGAAAACTTTAGTTCGTAGGTTAATTCTTCTATTACTTTTTTTTGGCTATCTATAGTTTTGAACGGCTTCATAATCTAGTTTCTTGTTTTTTATAAGACTTAGGTATAAATTGTAGATTATTTAATAATTTACTTTTCCAATTCTTTATAGGTTTGTTAAAACCATCTTTCCATCCGTTCTCGACCCAACTCTCGTATTTTAGTTTTATGTTTTCTTTTTTAAGCTCGTAGTCTTTGTCTTTTGATTTTGCATAAGACATAAAATCTTTAAACAATGGAATCACATCTTTTGTGTTCTCTTTTCTTTTCTTTTCTTCTCTTCTCTTCTCTTCTCTTAATGGTTGACTTTTGGTTGAACCACTTTTTAACGGGCGTTTAATTTCCGTTGAATTAATGTTATTTAATTTATTCAATCTTCTTTTTTCTGCTGATTTTTTACCTGCTTCACTATTCTTTTTAGATGTATCTTCTCTTTCTTGCTTTTGCTCATCTAAGAAACTTATCGAAACATATTCGTCAACTACTTTTATCAATCCCTCGCTTATTAAATAATCTATATCACTATTAGAGTGTCTAAATCTTTTTTTAAGTTTTAAAATACTTAAACTACATTCATTGCTCCAATAATAAGAGCATATATTTATAAACAATCCTTGTGATTTAAAATCTTCTAAGGCTATGTCTCCATCATTCCATTCAGAACAAAAGAACTTGAAATACGGTAAGTCTTTTGCCATAGTTATTGAAGTTTATTAATCTTGGTTTGCAACGAATGTAAAGCACCTATTAAATCGTATAACTGATGTTTGTTTAAACATATTTGCTCCGTGAAGTGTCCTTGAATTTTTAAGATAGCATTTTTGCCTGTGTAATCGCTTTGACTTAATTCTAAATTAACATCATCGTTTTCCTGATAAAACTTGTAAATCATATATATAAAATTTTTAAAAATAAAAAACCTCCCATAATCGGAGTAACAAAGTGGAACTTTACTCGTCTTATGAAAGGTTATAAAATGTGTTCGCTACGTTATAAGTTCCACCGAATAACTAACTGAAATACAAATATACAAAAAATATATTAATTATAACTATTCTTTATATAATTCTCAACCATCTTATAAAAGTCATTGCCTTTCTCTACGAACTCGCCGTCATTGTAAAAAGTGATATTGTCAACGTCTAAAACAACGCTTTTAATATCTTCTTCTTCGGGGTTTAGATAATCAGCTTCTATGACATTTACCAGCTTCTTAATTGTAACGTCAAAGTCTAACCAGTAATCGCCTTGTATTTGTAACTGAAACTCTTTCTTAGCTGTTAATTCTATTAATCCATCTACATAGTCCTTTTCAAAATCTAAGTCGCTTAAATCTATTATAGGGATGTTTTCGATAATCTCTTTGTTTTTCATAATATTATTTATATTTTTTCAAACGTTTTTCCTTCATTCGTCATTATGTATGCTAAACACTCCTCGTGCACAAGCATACATTCGCTGCTTATAACCATGGCTCTAACTTTTTTAGCGTTTTGTAAAGAAATATTCGGATAATGTGTCTTAATTTCCTTGTGCCACACCTCTGTTTCTTTTCCGGTATTGGTTGACAATGAATAAGAGCCTCCTATCATTCTGTTTAATGGAGCATGTGTAACTCCTTTTTTTTCATTTTTAATGATTGTTCTTAAAATAAAACTCATAATATGTATGTATTTATATATAGTCTCCGTTTTTGTAGGGGAGACAGAGCCTACAATTAATTTAAGTGTTTATATAGTTCCCAACTCATAAAAGTAAAGGATGCTAGTACTATGAATACCCAAAAGGTTTTTGTTTCAATCATGTGTTTTTCTCTTGGCTTGTTTTGTTTAAACTCTCTCATTAATATACTGTTTGATTATTTAATTTTAATTGTCTATTTACATCTCTTAACACTCTCTTTAACTTTTTAAGAGCGTATAAGTTGTGTTTGTTAGTTAGCTCAGTTAAATTAATAACTTGCTTTAAATCCTTTTTAGTTTGCTTTGTTATCATAATAATAATAGTATTGCGGTGGCTGCTAGTGTAACCAATCCAATTAAATATTCGTTAAACTCTTGTTCAGGTGTGTTCATAACTTATCCGTTTAGTATTGTTAGATTAATTAATAAGATAACTAAAGCAGATATAAATAAACCCACTACTACTTCAACTATATTATCTCCTAGTTTTCTGTGCTTCTCTTTTGGTGTCATTCTTGTATTTTTTTAAATCCGTTAGTAATAACTTTTCAATGTACTTTGTTCTTTGTTTCTTCTTCCCAGTCTTTTGCTCCACCATTAAATCAAAGTCTTTTAACTTGTCTGTTGGAAGGTCGGTGAGAAAACGTGTATGTGTTTCTTGTCTTAGCATATTTAGTATTTAAGTTTTTCTAATTCCCTGTTAAATCTACGCTTCCAATAAGATAGAGCCTTGACTCTAATTTCTTTGTCGTGAGCAAAACTTTCTTTTCGAGTTCCGAATAATCTATAATAATAAGTATCTTCTTCTTTGATATTCACCATTCGCTCAGCTCTTTCAATGTTACTTTGCACTTGTTCTAGTACCTCGATTCTTTCTGATCTTTTCATGATAATAGTTTTTAATTAATAGCGCCTAATAAGAGAATCGAACTCTAAACACCTATTATTTCAGTGTCTACCATAAAAGGCTTTTAAGTTTCTGCTTTCAGTAATTCTCAGCAAGGATTCCTAAACCCATATACTTAACAAACAACGTAAAAACATAAAACAGATTTCCAAAACGTTAGTAATTAATCCGTTGTTTGATGTTGCTAAACTACAACCTATTTTTTGATATACAAAATATATATCAAAAATAATGTTTATTTATAATAATTCTAAATAATTGATTTAATTTATTTTTCGTATATTGCACTATGATAATTTGTTTTTTCCTCGTCTGAAAACTCCAAGTAAGGCGAGGTTTTTAAAACAAATGAGTATTAACTAAAAACAAGTATTATGAGAAACTTATTATTAATTATTGGAATGGCTTTATTTTTGACGTCTTGTACAAACGATGAAGATTGTGGATGTAGAGCAACAACGACAATTCACTCAGTAACAGAACAAGGACTTAAACACTATCAACCCGTGTCTAGTGTACCTGTAGATTGTCAAGGAGAAGAAGAAGGAGTATTAGAAGAGTATGCAGACGGCTCTGTATTGAAGTATAAAATAGTTTGTGACTAATTGAATAAGCAAGTTTTATCAAATGGAAGAGAAGAAGAAGAAAAACAATCACGGTGGCAGAAGAGAGGGGTCTGGAAGAAAACCCAAGATAGATGAACTTGCTTTTTTAGATAAACTAGATAATATTATTGATAGCGATAAGGCTATTGAGAAACTAAAGCAGCTTATTGAAGATGATAATTTCCCTGCATTGAAATTATACATGGAGTATCGTTTCGGTAAGCCTAAAGAAACTATTGAGAACATAAACAAGAACTTCAATACTACTTTAACAGAAGAAGAAGCTAAAGTTATAAAGAAAGTGCTTAATTCAGAATATTAATGACTAACGAGCAAAAGGTTCTTAAAGCAATGTGCGAGAACAGTCTTTTGTTTTATGCACGTTACATTTACAAAGAGAATCATAACAGAAAGTTTATTCAATCGAATC
>JACSEB010000003.1_pt1 | contig 36151 bp, 39 predicted proteins | sample 8225501 | NCBI WGS metagenome assembly JACSEB01 (sample SAMN15704856, study PRJNA648150) | viral metagenome | isolation source: viral RNA from sea star tissue collected in USA, Olympic National Park, and... | host: Pisaster ochraceus | collected 2013
ATTATTGCTATGAAAGGTTACTCTTTCTATTGTAATTAAAAGTGGCCTTGGGCCGTGTGGGTTCAAATCCCACTTCTGGTACTAAAATTGGAAATTAAAATTGAACAAATAAAGAATGAAAGACATTGAAAATATCTCAGATTCAGAATATAAGCGTCGTGTAGATAACATGACTGACTTAGAATTAGCTAAGCATTTTCTTAGCCCTTATCCTGGAGACACTCTCAAAGAGCATATCGATTATATAGAGATGACTCAAGAGGAATTAGCAGAGAAGTTAGATATATCTAATCAACAATTAGAGGAACTAATTCAAGGAAAAACTCCTTTCACTAGAGAAATATCAGATGCTTTAGAAGAGCTCTTAGATATTCCTGCAAGTTTTTTTCTTAATCTAGAGAAGGCTTATCAAAAAGATTTATTAGAGATAGAGAGATTAGAGGAATTAGAAGAGTATTCAAAACGAGCAATTGCTCGAGTACATAAAGCTATGATCCCTAAGTTATGAACTCTAATCTAAAATCAATATTTAATAATTTTGCTATCTTACAAAAAGAGGATATTGCTAAAATTAAATGTGAGAAGACAAAAGAGCTTTATGTTTATCAAGTAAATATTTGCTTCAATCAATTTATAAATCCTCTTGTAAAAAAATACTATCATAAAGAAATTGGAAATATTTTAATTCAAGAGAACTATGAACTAGAGGAGGTAAGTAAAGAGGAACTTAATAAAAAAGCTATACAAAATAATCTTAAGATTATATATTGGTTGCCGGAAAATAAAAGCCCTATTATTCCTACAATAACCTTTAATAAAGGTGAGGTTGTAACCATCCAAGTGGAAGGAAAAGAAGTAAAAGTAGTTATTATTAAATATTCCTCTAATAAAGAGATAATACTTCAGGAAGTAGAGGGAGATAAAATATTTGGACCACTTACAAAAGGAGATTTAAATAAAATAGAACAATGAAAGAGCAAATTTTACCTTTAGAAGATATAGATGCAATTATTCGAAATTATTTCAAAGTAATGAAGGGATTTCAAAAGCATCTAAAATTAGATAATGAACAAGATTGTTATTCTTGTCGGGGAAAATTAGTAAATAGCATGTGGACTACAATAGAATATAAGGCTAATAACTACCCCAAATTTTTGACAAATAAGGAATGGAATTTTTTCACTAAAATATATCGTTAAGTTATGGAGTTCACAGAAGGAGAAGAAATATTGTTAGATAAATTTGGCTTTATCATTGATGAAAAGGGTCACAAAGCAATATTCAATAAACAGAGATATACTAAGTTTACTAGGGAAAATCTTAATGAATTCCTTATAGTTAAAGAAGATACTAATCATTTCGTACTAATATCAGAAAATCCTAAATCAGGAGATTCTTCTAAACCAAGAGATCCTGATCCAATAGTAGAAAAAGATAGTAAAAGAGATGGCTATACTAGATCTCCCAATCCTGGTAATAATCTGTATGATATTTTAGTTGATTTTTTTATCTCATATTTTCTTTTGATAGATATAAGGTTGTGTAGAGAAAATTTAATAAGAGGAGGAATTTTGATTGAAAATTTAGATGGGTAAAATAAATTCATATAGCCCCTATACGGCCCTATATTACTTATTGGTATATCTCTACGAAAATCTAAAGAGAGTGTCGTATAGGGGTCATACGGTCCTGTATGGCAATTTGTTGGGTTAGATTGATCTTCACTATATATAACTTATGAAAAATTTTAAAATTACACCAGATTGGAATGGAGTTAGAGCACTAACTTTAGTATATCCTTTAGAAGAGAGTTTATTTTCGGGTATCTCAAATAATAAAGGTAGAACAGCAAGAGAATCTATATTGTATTCCTTTACTAATTTAATACATAGAGTTATAGAGAATGAACGAGAAGGATTTTCTATAAATATAATTTTCCCTACTGAAGATAGAGAGAATAAGAAAATAAAAATGGCAAAAGAACATTATTTTGCCATTAATTTTCCTAATTATAAATTTAATTTTCTCTATATGCCTTGTCAAGATATTTGGATAAGAGATTGGGGACCAATAAATGCTATTTATGAAAATACTACATATTTATTGAAAGCAAAATATAGTCCCTCATATTGTACTGGAGACACTTCTATAGATGATAAAGCAGGAAAGACCTTATCAAAAGAATTAATAAATATTTATAAAGATAGAGATCTTTCTTATGCATATAAATCAACTGAGTTACCTTTCTATTGGGAAGGAGGAAATATAAGTGCAAATAATAATTGGGTGATAGTAACAGATAAGGTTTTTAAAGATCCAAGATATAAAGAGCTTTCTGACTATCTTCATAATCATATTGAGCAAAGAATTATTGAAATTCCAGTAGAAGAAGAATATGATAAAATAGGACATACAGATTCAATTTGTAGATTTATTGATTCAGATACAGTAATTTTACCATCTTATAATAAGACTAAAGATAATCTTAAAGAGATTGAATATATAGATAAAGTAGAAGAAAAAATAAGGAGAGAAACTGCCAATAGAGTAAGTATTCTTAAACTAGAATCTTATTTATCTGACAAAGTAAATAGAGAAGGAATATATTCAGCTGAAGGTTGTTATTTAAATTATCTTAGGATAGGGAATAATATTTATCTACCTCAATTTAATAGTCCTAAAGAAGATAAACAAGCTATCGATACTTTAGAAGACTTTTTTGAACTATCACATACCCCCGAAGCAAAGATAATTCCAGTTAATCAGTGTGAAGATTTAGCTTTTCTAGGAGGAGTATTAAATTGTTTTGCTCATGTAAGCCAATATTGGATTTAAAAAATTATGAAAATCTCTAAATTTTTCTTAGTTTTGCCTTTAGTATAATAGTAGTTTACTTAAATTTAGATTCTAACACATTATGTCAATTCCAAACGACTCTACTAATATTGAAAATAAACAGGAAATTACCTTAGAAAATATAAAGGATAGAAATTTGCTTTTAGAAAAGGATTTTTTAAATCTAATTAAAGGAGGCGGTATTGAAATATTTAGCCTTGAAAATATTAATCAAGCAAGAGAAGCTATATTTAAAGCAGCTAAAGCAAATCCTGAAAATGAAAGTGTAATTCTTAGAAAAGCACATGAAGATTTTAATTCTTTGTCTAAAAAAACTATATTGAAACCTAATGGAAGTCAAATTGATCTTTGGCTAAGGAAAGGATTTCTTAAGGATGATGAAGTAAGTAATGAAGAAGATGCAGGTAAGTTAGGAGATACAACAGAAAAGGTAGATAGTGAAGCAATTGCCTTATTATCTAAAATTGCTAAATATTTAGCAATGAATGAAGATACTCTCAATCAACAAAAGCAAATAGATATAACTCAAGATACGGGAGTAGCAGATGATCAATCTAAACAATTAATTGCTAAATTGAAGCAACTTAATTATATTTTGTTAGATGATGAAGGAAATATAATTGGAATTACAGAAGAAGGGAAGGAACTTTTATCAAAAAATGATAGCAATCAAGAAAGTAACTCAGAAGATAATTTTAGTAACTCTAGTGATTCTAATGACTCTGATATTTTGGGTAAAGAATCTAGCGAAAATAACACTGATAATTCTCCTAGAGATTCTAATATATTTCCTAACTCAGATAATGAAGGTAATAGGGAAGATAATAGGGAGGATAAAGGAAATATCGAAGGAATAGAGGATTTAAATATTAATCCTAATGAAAAAAATGTAGATAGCAATGGCAATCCTATAGAGAATGAGGAGCAGGAAGAGTCAGCTATGCAAGAAGATGATGTAAATAAAAAAGAAAATGACCCAGGTAGTCAGGAAATGGGAGATGGTTCAGATGATCCTGAAAATGATGGAAATAGAGATGATGATGCTAATGAAGATGGAAATATTAGCCATACTTCAGAAGAAATTACAGCAATGGCCTCTCAAGCATCCGATGATGACTTAAAAGCATTTATCCAAGATCCATCTCAACCAGATAATTTAAAACAAGTAGCCTTACAAGAGCTAGAAAATAGAACGAATAATCAAACTAATGGACAAGGCAATGAAGGAGAAAATACAGAAGAAGGTACAGAAAATGTAGAAGGAGGAGAAATAGATCCTTTAAAACAAAAGCAAGAACAAGAAGACGAAGAAGAGAAAATATTTGAAGATTGGATGGATGAACATTTTGATGGTTGGGATAGAGAAGATTTAGAAGATATGGTTAAAGAGATGATTCTTAAATCTCCTATTAAGAGAAAGGAAATAAAAGAAGCTTTTAGAAAACAGTATCCTACAAATAATGAAGGGAATCAGTTTTCAGGAAGAATCAATAAAGAAGGAGTTGAAGATTTAGAAGAATTTATTTTAAAGTATCTAAATAATATGACAGATGCTGATTTAAAGAAATATGGAATAGATTTATTAGCTATTTCTCCAGAACATAAAGGTAAGATGAGAAAAACTTACACTTCTTATAAAGACAATAAGATGATAAAAGATAAATCAGAAGTCTGATGTTAGAGGAATTACATAATAGAAGGAGACTTACGGGCTTAAGTCTTGGATTAGGTTTTGATAATGATAAAACAGGTCCTATAAATCACGAAATAAATAAAGGATTTTGTTTAAATTCACATTATGATAATAAACCACTTTCTATAAAAAAAACAGGTAAAGAATTAATTGACAAAATAACTATTAGAAAAGATGTTACTTTAGCTAAATTAGCAGAAGAAATAAAAGCTTTAAATAAATTACTTGAAAATATAGATGAAGTTCCTACAGAAGAACCACATACAGATTGTTATGAAGGGATAAAAGATAAAGTAAGTTATATACCTTTAGAATTTTCTTATGATCAAATAGATGCCCATGATCTTAAAATGGAAGAAAAAGGTAAATTAAATACCCCTACTTTTACATCTGTTGCTGATATAAGAGCAGGAAATGAAGAAGTAGCACCTTCCTATAATAGATATAATGATTGCCCTTTAAGAAAATATAATAGGTGTGCTAGAGAAGTAAGAGACTTACAAGTAGAGATAGGATTAATAGATGTCCTATCAGGAAATTTAGTTCCTCAAGCTAAATATGATTTAGGTTTAAGTCAATTGGCAGAATTAGGGTTTTGAAGACACTCTCAAATGGAGGAAATTTATGAAAAGACTAAGAAGATTAAAAAAAACAAGTAAAGCTCTACCTACTCCTACAGAATCTACTAATATTGACAAATATGAGTCATTAGATGAACAACAAGAGTTACTTGAAATTCAAAAGGGATTAGTTCTAAATAGAGCTATCACTTCAAACTCTCCAGTTGAGATATTAAGAGCTAAGAAATTCCTTAATCAAAGAAATTCTAAATCTTCAAGCAAAGGACAAAAATCTTTTATCTTTGACCCAGATCATTTTAATGATAACCTTGGTTATAAAGAAAAAAGATTAGATCTTACCTATAATATGCTTAGAGCTATGGGAAGGACTTCTGTAATGAAGCCAATAGTCTCTACCCGAACTGACCAAATTAAAAGATATGATCAAGCTACTTTAGATGACCAAAAAATGGGATGGACTATAAAGAAAAAACAGTCCCTTTTATTTCCAGATAAAGAGAAAGATTTAGCAAGTCAAGAGAAATATGAAATTGAAGGACTGATAGAATTTGTCCAAAATGGAGGTGTTGAAAAAAAAGAATGGGTTAGAGATAGCTTTGGAACATTTTTAAGTAAAATAATACCTGATTCTCTTACATTAGATCAATGTACTTTTGAAATAGTGCAAACTAGAGCATTAAAACCATACGAATATTTTGCTACAGATGGAGCATCTTATAGATTAGCACCTTCTTATAAAAATCAAAGGTTTACAGCTGAACAAGTTCCAATAATGGGACATTACCCTTACTATGTTCAATTAAGGAATGGTTTAGTTAATTCAGAATTTTATCCTTGGGAATTATGCTTTGGAGTAAGGAATCCTCAAACCAATATTTATAATAATGGTTATGGTATTTCTGAACTAGAAGATATGGTAAGGCAAATAACTTGGTTACTTCAAAGTGCAGAACATAATGGGAGGTTTTTCTCCAATGGAGCTGCTAGTAAAGGATTTTTCTTTGTTAAAGGTGAAGTTGACCCTGATGTAATATCAGAATTTAAGCAAGCTTGGAGGTCTCAAATAACAGGAATTGAAAATTCATGGAAAACTCCAATGTTAGAGAATGTAGAAGACATGGAGTTTGTTGATTTAACAAAGAGTAATCGAGATATGGAATTTCAAAATTGGATGAATTTCTTAATACTCTTACATTGTGCTCATTATAGAATTGATCCTAGTGAAATTGGTTTCCATTCATTAACATCTAATGGGCAAGGAACTTCTATTTATGAAGGAATTGGAAATAACTATAAACTAAAATTCTCTAGAGATAAAGGATTATATCCTTTAATGAATTTTTTAGGCAAAAGTTTAGATAAATATATTGTTTCTAGATTTTATGGAGGGAAATATCAATTTAGTTTTTCAGGAATGGAAGAATCAATTGAAGATTCTGATTTAGAAAAAGATATAAAGAAACTTGAAGCGGGCATTTGGACATGGGGAGAAATAAGACAAAAATATAGCTTAGATTCTAAAGTTAAGGATGGAGATTTTCTATTAAATTCTATGTGGATGCAATATCAGCAAATGAAGATGGGAATGTTAAATAATGAATCTAATGAAGCTGTAGAAGGACTAGAAGATTTAAATGTAGAGGGAGAAGAACAAGATCAAGAAATGAAGCAAAATATATTTGATTCAGTCTCTCAAAATTATTCTCCTAAAGGAACTCCAAAATTTGACAATAATATTTTTGAAGGAATTAAAGACCAAATGAAGTCTAAAACAACTTCTAATGAAAATATATTTGCAAAAGATTTAAATAGCTATATGGATAATCTTTTATTACATAAGAGATAGATAGACATGGAATTAAAACTAAATACTCATTTATCAGATACTCAGCAAAAAGAAATATTGAAAAATATTACTATTATTGTAGATACAAGAGAAAAGAAAAATGAACATATTCTCAATTATTTTCATAGTAAAGGAATAAAATATATTAAACAATCTCTTACTTGTGGAGATTATTCAGTATTATTAAATACTTCTATAGATGGATTTCCTAAAAAAATAGATTTGAGAAATAAAGTAACTGTTGAACGTAAAGGAAGTTTAGAAGAATTATCTAATAATTTTGCAGAAGGTAGGACAGCTTTAGAAAATGAATTTGCTTCTGCTTACGATAAACAAATAGATATGACTTTACTTATTGAAGAAAATAATATCTATGAAGATATTATTAAAGGCAACTATAAATCAAATTATCATTCCAATGCATTTTTAGCTAGTTTATTAACTTTCATTCAAAGATATAATTTAAAATTAATCCCTATTACTAAAAACCTTGCTGGAGAGATAATCCATAAAACATTATATTATTTTTGTAGAGAATTATTAAAACAATAATATTATGATTATTGACTATTCATTAAAAATTGCAGAAGCAAAACGAGAAAATATTTTAAATATTTTAACTAAAGGAATCTATCCAAATAATCCTGATATTTTAATTAAAGGGGTATATGCAGATAACCCTAGAAATCGTGGATTGAAGAGAGTAGGGTTAACTTATGATGAAGAAACCAAAGGCTCTACCCATCATAAAAAACATAGTATTAATCCTAAGAAATCTCCTGAAGAAATTGAATCAGTACAAGAAAATCTTGAGTCAATTCAAGACCAAATTATAAAAAATAATAATTCTTTAGTAGGAGCTAGTAAAGAAGAACAAATAAAGTTAAAAGATCAAAATAAAAAGCTTCAAAATAAAGCTAAAGAATTTGACTCTATACTTGAACATGCTAAATCAGTAGCTCCTGATAAGCCAAAAGAGAGAAAAAAGATTTTAGATTTAGAGGGCAAATCAACAGAAGAACTTCAAAAGATGATGCAAAATCTCTTTGATAGTCATAAAATATCAGTATTAAATAAAGTAACTCTAATGACAGAACTTAGGGAAGCTATTATGAAAAATGAAGAAGGTAGGAGAGCAGAAGAACGAGTAGAAGAATTTGTTCCTTCAGAAGAATTAGAAGGTCTAAAAAGTGAGTTAATGAAAGTATCACAAAATCTTTATAGATTAGGGAAATTTGAGGGACAAGAAAAATTAAGTCCAGAAGAAGATAGAAAATTGTCATTTAGAAAAGTAAAATTGCAATTTCAAATTGATAGATTGACAAAGGAGGAAATGAGTCAAATGAACGATAATGATAAAAAAGAAGAAGGCTAAATACTTAGATCAGAGTAGATATCCAAAAATTGCAACAAAAGGATATGAGGAAAATCTTAAAATTTTTTATACCTTTACATTAGAATTAACAGTTAAGGAACTAGCAAAAAAGATAGTTCTTTTAAAACATAAATTAGAGAAATAATGGCTTTTGAATTAGGAGTAAAACAATTTAATGTTATTAAAATTACAGATGAAACATCTAATGTTTTAATAATGTCTCATGAAGTAGAAGATGGAAAGGTAATTCCAGCAGATATTCAACCTTCAGAAAACTTTATTTTAGGAGCGAAGTCATTAGGATTAGCATTTCCTATTACACAAGGTTCTACTTTAAATATTTCAGATCTTCAAGAATGGTGTATTGTGGAAGGATATAAACTATATGGTGGAGGCATTGAAGAACCTAGAGTATTGACTATTGGAGAAATCTTAACTACAGAGACAGGAAATGTAGGTAAAGGTACTTTAACTTTTTCTAAAGATATTTCTTACTTCTCAAGTAAGGCAGAAACTAAATCTTTAGTAAAATATTCTTTAGATAGAACTGAATATAAAGAATTACAAGTTGGAGATGAAATAAACATTCTTAGAAGTAATAGTCTAATAATTACTATAAATGCAGCTAATATCCTTCCAGGACAAACTATTTCTTTTTCTGTAGGAGAAAGGGCAATAAAAGACCCTAATTCTAATGCAAACTTTAAATTTAAGACTCCTTATTCTGCTATTATTACAGTATAAGATAGTTCAACAAAATATAAAAATAGCAGGGGTAGTTTATCTCTGCTATTTTTATTTCACGATTGAAATTAAAAAATGTTATTTACTCCAAATCAGATTGAAGAATTATTAGAAATTATAAAATACCACCAAATTGTCTTTATTGCAAGACAAGTAGGAGGGGAAGTTTTATCTACAAAAGATAGAGCTCTATTGAAAAAATATAATATAGATATTGAGGAATATCTTAAAGAAATTCCCGGAGTTGAAGCAGCTTATTTATTTGGAGTTTTAGCTGAAGCTTTAGGAGATAGTAAAACAAAAGAGTTATCTTTTAAAGATTTTAAAAAATATTTAGCTGAAGGAAATTATATTCCTTTAAGTATGGTAGAAGAAGAAGCATTAAAGCAAGTAAAATTTCAAGCTTATAATGATATTTCAGGTCTTTCGAATAAAATACAAAAAGATTTTTATCAAAAGGCTATTGAAGTAGAGACCACTAAAGTTATTGAAGGAAGAAAGGGCATTAAAGACTTAGTAAGTAATTTACAAAAAAAGACAAAAGATTACAATAGAGATTTTGGAAGAATAGCAGACTATATTATGCATTCTTGTTATGAAACAGGAAGATTAAATTCAATTGAGCATAATTATGGAGAAGGAGCTCTAGTCTATAAAGATGTATATCCTGGTGCTTGTAAATATTGTATAGAGCTTTACCTTACAAATGGATTAGGTTCAGAGCCAAGGACATTTAAATCAAATGAACTTAGGTCTAATGGAACAAATATTGGAAGAAAGACTAAAGACTGGAAGTCAACTCTTGGCCCAGTACATCCTTGGTGTAGATGTACAGTACATCATCTTTCAGAAGGATATACTTGGAATGAGGATAAAAAAATATTTGACTTACAAAACTATATTCCTAAAGTAAAAAGAAAATCAAAAATTAAAATTCAGGTAGGAGATAAGAGTTTTGAAGTGTAAAAAATAGGAAAATCTCTAAATTCTTTTTACTTTTGTATATTATATAATAATTATGTCATATAAACTATCAAGAGGAGTTGGGTATTTTATTATAAATAATCAGGAATATCCTAAAGATTTATTTATGCCTGATTATGAAGATAAAGATAAGGTGGGCCTTAAATCAGCAGATTCAAAGAGAATGAAATTTTTACCTCCACTCCATTACTCTCAATGGCTAAAAGAAGCTACTGGAGTTCCTTATTCTAGTATGGAGGATTTACAAAAAGATATTAGAAAATCTTTCTTTAGAAATTAATTAAAAATGTTAGATACTTCATTAAAAATTAATGATAATTTTGATTTTTGGACTCCAGCAGTATTAGAAAAAGGAGAGACAAAAATTAATAAAGAGGGAAAGAAGGAGCAAGAGATGCTTATTTCTGGAGTAGCTTCTACCATTCAAACAGATCTTGATGGAGAAACTCTCCTACCAGAAGGATTTGATTTAACTTATTTTAAAGAAAGAGGGCTCATTACATGGCAACATGGGCAAGATCCAAGTCAAATTATTGGAGAGCCAGTAGCAGGAAGAATAGCAGATAATAAATTTCATATTAAAGCAAAATTATGGCCTTTTTCTCCTTTAGCAAAGGGAGTTTATGGCTTAATGACTAATCTTGAAAAATCAAAATCTAATAGAAAATTAGGTTGGAGTATAGAGGGAAAAGTTACAGAATTAGATCCTGTTAATCCTAAGATAGTAAAAAAGGCTAAAATTACTAATGTAACGTTAACTCCAACTCCTAAAAATAAAGGGACATTTGCTAATATAATTCAAAAAGGAATTATAAAGAATATACCTTTAAAAAATCTTAATTCTCAAATAATTTGTGAATTTAAGAAAGGCCAAGATAGCTATAAAGTAGATGGAAATTATAATATTTTTGTAAATGGCAAAAATCTTAGAAAAGATATGACTACTAAAAATAAATCTATTGTTAAAGAAGATCTAGAAAATAAGATAACTAACTTAGCACCTAGAGAATTTGAATCTGAATTAAAGAAAGCCTTAATCTTAATTCATCAAGGATGTAAAAATGGAATACTTGATGTAAAAAATATAAATTTTTCTTAAAATTTTTAGGAAAATCTCTAAATTTTTAATAATTTTGATCTATTATAAAAAGTAAAAATATGAAGTCAGTAGAATTAAGTCAAGATAATCTAAATAAAGCTCTTAACTGGTTTAAGACTAATTTTGGTGCAAAAGGAAATATATTTAAAGGAGCAAGTAATAGTCTTGAAAAAGATAAAACTCTTAAGGAACTATCAGAAATTCCTAATATTTTCAATAAAGTTATTTCTGACATAAATATAGCTCATAATTCAACTCAAGACCTTATTAAGGGACAAGTAGATGAAATTGCAGAGCTTAAAAAACAGAATAAAGAGCTAATAGAGCAAAATCGTACACAGAGAACCTTAGTTAAAGGTCAAGGAGATGAAATTGATGGTATTAAAGCCTCTGTAGAGCTATTGGGTAATACTCCTCAAAAGCCTAAATCATTAACTCAATCTTATTTAGTAAAGGGAGGTGAAAATAAGCTAGAGAAAGAAGATAGCAATCAGGTAATTTACTCTATTACTCGTAATAAACTAGAGATTAATAGTTTATTAGGAGCTAAAATGGAAAAGGAAATTAAAAAAGGAATGGGTGGAGGAGAATTTACATCAGCTGCTGTAACTTTTGAAGCTCAAAAACAAATAGATCCTCAAATTGTTAAGAAACTTCAAGAGGAAGACAATATTTTTATAGTAAAATAAAATATATCTTCCTTTTTTGAGATAGGACAATGTGAATAACTAATGAACTGATAAATATAAATTTAAATAAAATAAAATAAAATGTCAGGAATTAATTTATCAGACTATGCACTTGGTGGTGGTGGTTCTATAAACGGAAATTCTTCAGCTTCAGAAGTAGCCATGCTACAAAAAGCTATGGAAGCGGGAGAAATTACAGGCCGAGAAAATGAACAAACTGGAGCTACTGGAGGCTCAGTACTTAAAGTTGAATCATTAGAACATACAATGACTTGGTTAACAACTAAAGAAGTAGATATTGTTCTTTGGAAAAAAATACCAAAATCCCCTGCTTACAATACAGTTGAAGAGTATAATCAACTTATTGATTATGGCACAGAAGGCAATTCTTTTAATAATGAAGGAGAATTACCTCAAGAAGATAGTACTACTTTTGCAAGGAAAAGTGCTTTAATTAAATATATGGGTAATACGAGAGTTATTTCTCACCCTATGACTTTAGTAAAAGTTCAAGAAGAAATTGGGAATGTAGTAACATGGGAAACACAGATGGGAACTCTAAAAATTCTTAGAGATATTGACAGAAAATTAACTTCTGGTAATTCTGAAAATATCTTTCAAGAATTTGATGGGTTTTATAAGCAACAATTAGATGCTTTCTCTTCTGAAATTGATTGGTATAAATCAGAAGTAGTAATTGATATGAAAGGTAAAGCTCTTACAGAGACTGCATTTCAAACTGCGGCTTTAAATTTAGTCGAAAATAATGGATTTGGAAATCTATTAATGGCTCCGCCAGAAGTACTATCTAATTTTGTTGAAAGATTCCAGGAATTTAAATTAATTCAACCAAATACCAGCCAACTTACAGATGGTCAAATGGGTCAGGTTGTAAATAAATTCCATTCTCAATTTGGAGTTATTGAAATGGGATATGATAAGTTTTTGAAGAGATATGGATTTGGTTCAGCTAAAGGTCGACGTATATCTCAAGGAAAAACAAATGATAAAGCACCTGATTCACCAGTTGCTGGTACTATACCTACAGCAGTAGCTGATTCAAATACTGAATTTGGAACTGCTTTTGCTGGAGATTATTATTATGCTGTATCTGCCTTTAATAGGTATGGAGAAAGTGCAATAGTTCCTTTAAATACTCCTAATACTGCCACTACTATAGGTGCAGATGAGGCAGTAGATTTAACTTTTACAGATGGAGGTGGACCTGTTGGAGCTTCAGGATATAAAATATATCGTACTCAAAATAACCCCACTGATACTTCTGCTGCATCTCTTTACTATGCAATTAAAGAAATTTCAGTAGCTAAGTTAGCTTCAGGAATAAATGGAGCAGTAGCTGGTTCTGTAAGAGATCTCAATTATTCTCTCCCAGGAACTGAAGATGCATTTTTAATAGATTCTCAATTTGAGAATTGGAGATTTAAGCAATTAGCTCCATTAATGAAAATGGATTTACCCCCACTTGGACCTGCTATAAGATTTATGATTCTTCTTTATGGAACTCCAATTTTAGCTGCTCCTAAGAAAATGATTAGAATAACTAATATTGGAAATGACTTTAGTTAATAAAGATTCTTCTTCCTAACTTGACTCTCCCCGAAAGGGGAGGGTTTTGTTTTTTAATTTAAATTTTACAAAATTTTACAAATGGATAAGAGAAAAAAAGAAATAGTAGAGATTTTAACTACTAAAGAACATAGGTTTAATAGGGGGATTAGAATTAACTTAAAGAAAGGTGGAGTTGATATAAAATTTAATGATAGAGGGGTTGCAGAAGTAGATGCCAGAATTGTTGAAGAATTAATAAATAAAGATAATTCAATATCTCTATTAGCAAATCAAGAGACTGTAAATAAAGCCATCCAAGAGGTAGAAGGAAGAGAAATAGGAGAAATTGTTGCAATAAATGAATCTTTAAAGGCAGTAAATAAAGACCTTACAGCTAAATTAGCTATTTCTGAAAAAGAGAATACTATTCTTAAAGTTGAAATTGAAAAACTAAAGAAAGCAATCCCTTCAATAATACCTTCAGAAAATAAGAAGGTAGTTGAAGCAAAGAAAATAGCTTCTAATAAATTGAAATCAGAATTAGCAAAAAATACTGAAGCTGAATTAAAGGAGATATTGAGTCAAGATAAAAATACTTTATCTTTAGAAAAGGAATGGAAAGATTTGAATAAGGAAAAATTAATTGAATTTATTCTATCTCATTAATTTACAAATTATAAAGCCAACAAAAAGATTTGTTGGTTTTTTTTTGATTAAAAATTGATATTTCACTTATGGCACAATTAATATTAAAAGCACCTTATTTTGTAAATAATAAGGTTATTTCTGTCTCAGAATTAAAAACAAATTATTTATTTGGAATTAATATTAAAGATAAATATGGAGCTAATTTACCAGAATCAACCTATCAATATAATATAGATGTTGCTATAAGAGAAATAGAAAAGAAATTAGCTATAAAATTATCAACTCAAAAAATTGTTGAATCTAGAGATTATAGTATAGAAGATATGTTAAATTGGGGATATATTCCTTCTACTTACCCTGTTAAAAAAGCTTGTGCTTTAGAAGGATTTTATGGAAATCCTGAAGATAATGGACCTCAATTGATATACCCTACAGATTGGCTAACAATAAAAAAGGGAAATAGTAATGATCAAGAAAGATATTGGAGACAAATGCAAATTGTTGCTAGAGGAAAAGGAGTTGTAACTAATGGACAAAATATATTTCCTTTTATTTATCCTTTTGTCAGATCTTTTAATAGAGTCCCGAATTATTGGAGGATAAGCTATATTACAGGATTTCAAGTAGTTCCTGAAGATTTAACTCATATAATAGGTAAGATAGCCTCTATTGGAGTATTAAATATTGCTGGAGATTTAGTATTTTCAAACCCTGGAATAACCGCTACTTCATTAGTTATTGATGATATATTTCAAAATATAGATACAGCTGCTGGCCCTAATAGTACTGTTTATTCAGCTCGTATATCACAATATACAAAAGAGATAGAAGCAATGTGGCCTAGTGTCAAGAGATTTTATAGAGGTTTAGTTATAGGATCATTATAATTATATAATGGAGAAAATAGTAATAACACAATCAGCCCCTGTTAATACAGATCAGAAACCTAAAGTAAGGTTAGACCTATCTGAATTTGAAAGCTTGATTTGGCAACATGGATATAATTGTTTTCATGATAAAATAATGAAATGTCCTTGTCAAATACAAAATAATATTCCAAATTCAGATGAAGGAAGCAATACACCTTCAATAATACCTGATGCTTTTGGTAAACATTACAATAGTTCATTATGTCGTAATTGCAATGGAACAGGATATATTTTTATAAATAGAATTCAGACAAAAATAGTATTGCAAGGAATGAATCTAGATACTAAATTTAAAGAATGGAGCGAAGAAAGAACAGGGATTGTAAAAGTAACTTGTTTAGAGAGAGATAGAATTTCATTTATGGATAGAATTATTAATCTTGATAGTGAGAGTAATTATAATGAAACTTTAACTTTTCAAGATCATAAGGGAGAAATATTTAATTATTTAGTTTATGAACCTACTAAAGTTTTAGCTGCATTTTTATATATCGATAGTATTACTAAATTAAAATTATTAATTGAAGATGTAGATTTTAGTATTGATAAAAATAAATTTATTTTAAAAAATGATCTTACTAAAATAGAACTTCGAAATTTAAAAGTATCTATTAAATATAGACATCATCCAGTTTTCCATATAATAGATATGTTAAGAGATGTTATGTCTCAAGAATCTAAGGACAAAAATGAGGGAATAATTTCTAAATTTCCAATTCATTCAATAGCAAGAAGAGCACATTATATTTTAGATATGGAAAACTATAATCAAGACTTAATAATAGATAACATTCAAGAATGTAAATTTTAGGAAAATCTCTAAAATTTTTTTACATTTGCATTAATATAAAAAGAAAGATATGGATATTGAAGGAGCAAATATTAGTGAATTAAATAGAAGGAAACAAGCTATTTTCTCTCAATTTATAGGAAGAGAAGTGATTTCTAAAGCAATAACAGAAGATCATATTGAAAGAGATAGTGAAGATATAGTCACGAAAACTCTTAAAGAATTTGAATTAAAGAAGGGAGTAGTAGTTGAAGAAGAAGATAAAAGGTGGATGACTCTAAAAGGTAAGAAAATTTCTCTTAAGGAAGAGAATTTAGACTTAAAGAAAGGAGAGTTAGTCGATATTCCTGATACTGAGATACTTAAAAACTTCCAAGATATATCTATATCAGAAGAAGAAGCAGATAAGTATGGAGCAGAATTAGTAAAAAGAAAGCTAATTGACCTCAAGACAGGAGAAATAAAAAGCTCTAAATAATAGTTTAGAAAAAAAGGATAAAAAGATGATTCCCATAAATATAGACTTAAGGGAAGTAATTAATGAATTTAAGCTCTCTGCTGAAGAGTCGGGGGTTTTGGTGAATTTTGTTGTAAAGGAAGTAACAACTGAAACAGCAAAAGCTTGGGCCAATGAAGCAAGTAGAAAATTAAGTGCTAGTAAAGGGAAATATATAAGGTCTTTAGAAATAGTAGATAGAGGTAGATTTAAAAGTGCAATTGTATTAAAAGGAATTGTTCCTAATATGATTGAGCAAGGAGCTACTCCTTTTGATATGAAAGAAGGATTTAGTAAATCTTCTAAAAAGAAATTAAACAAAAAGGGAGGTTGGTATTTAACAATTCCTTTTAGATTTGCAAATCCAGAAGCTATAGGAGAATCAGAGTCATTTTCTGGAATACTTCCAAAAGAGGTATATAAGGAAATAAAAAATGCTCCATATAGACAAGCTTTAGATTTAAGTAAAATACCTAAAAAATTTCAAATTCCTAAAGTTAGAGGAGAGATTATTCCTAAATCTAAGAATTTAAGTTCTGAAATGCATGAGCCTTACCAACATAAAGCTTCAATTTATAGTGGTTTACAAAAGATAGATACAAGTTCAAAAAAAGCTAAAAGCTCTCAATATATGACTTTTAGAAGAGTTGGTTCAGAATCTGCAATTAATGCTTTTATTCATAAAGGAATAGTTGCTAGAAAATTAGCAGAAGCAGCAGTAAGTAATTTAAATATTGGAGATAAAGTTTCTAATTTAGTAGATGTATATCTATCAAAGAGATAAAAGATATGGATCTAAAAATAAATAAAGGAATATTTTTACCTGAAGTAAGGCTATTTAATTTTATTAATGAGATACTAAATATTATTAGGGAAGACTTAAAGAAGGATATAGACAATGCAATATTACATCAAATATTTGATAATAATGAAATTGAAGGCTTCAATTATTCTAAAATTGCTGAAGAATTATTTTCTAGAACTAAAGGAGAAAATCCAAGAGCTATTGAAACTAGATTATTTTTCGATAGGGAAAGAGCAGAAATGCCAACAATACATATTTCATTGCCAGGAGAAATGCCGGCAAATGATGGTATGGGGATGGATGAAGGATATCAAGACCCAATTTTTAATGAAGATGAAAGTCAAAGGCAAGTTACATTTACTAGAAGATTTAATACAAAATATGATATATTATTTACATCAGATAATCCAATGGAAGTAATTATTATGTATCATTCTATAAGAGCAATATTTCTTTCTTTTAATACTAGCCTACAATTATTAGGATTTCATTTGCCTTCTTTTAGTGGCCAAGATTTAAGTATAAATGAAGATTTAATACCAAATCATATTATGATTAGAGCTTTATCTTTAAATTTTGAATATGATGTAACAGTACCTAGTTCATTAAGAGAAAAAGTAATTAAAGGATTAAAATTTCCCTCAAATTAAATTTAAAATAAAATGGAATCAAATACAAAGAAACAACAACTCTCTATTTCTAATAAAAAGGAACAAATAGAGAAGAAACAAATAGTGAATAAAAAAATACTAGGAAGTCAGTTTGCGGCTTTTTACAAATTGAAAGACTTTATATATTTTATTAATAAAAAATATAAGCAAGAGAAAAAAACCTTTGTAGAATGGGAAAAATGTTTAATAGAAGATGGGATAATTAATAAGTTTTAAAATTTAAAGTAACTAGAAATGGCTCAATCAGTAATATTTGAAGGAAGGAACGTAAAAATCCCTGGCTCATACTCTACGGTAAAATTTAATCTACAGAACTCTCCTATAAGATTTTCTTATGGAGGATTAACCATAATTGACACTGGTCAAAGTTATGATTTTGGTTTTGGATCTGGAGTAAATGGAGAATTAGAGCAAGATAAGAAATCAATTTACACTTTTAGATCAATAGAAGACTTTCAATCTGCAGTAGGTGGAGGTATTTATTGGCTTTTAGCGGAATATCTATTTTTCCCGGTAGGGAGAAAATCAGGAGGAATTAGTGGTGTTTCTTATATAGAATATATTAGAGCTTCTACTTCTAAATCTGCAGTAGCAGAATTTTCTCCAACAGGAGGTGGAGGTAATGGAGGTACTATTAAGCTTAAAACTAATGTTGAGGGGAAAGCAGGAAATGGTGTAGATTATAGTGAACAACCAGCTATTGGAACTGTAAAAATCAATGATACTGGGAATACTGGAGATACAATTACAGTACAATCATTATCTCCAGTAGCAGGAGCATTAAAAGTTACATTAGGAACTTATACTAAAGATCCCGCACAGACAACTAGTGATGAAATAGCAGTAGAAATAACTAAAAGTATTAATAATAATTCAGCTAATACTGGATTTGTAGCTACAGTAGCTACAAATATTATTACAATTTCTATGATTAAAGGAGAGGGAACAAATGGAAATAACTATGTTCTTTCTGTAGAGACTTCTGCAATAGATATAACTATTGTTTCATTTGCTGGAGGTGTAGATGGTTCAGGATTAGATCAAGGCTTTGCCTTTACTTTAGAAGCAGGAGAAATTAATGAAGATAAATTTATTTTTAAAGCATGGAGAGGTACTTATAAAGGAGATGATTCTTTAATTAATCTAGATCAAACAGAGCCTTTAGATTTTATAGATCCTGCATTAACAACTCCAAATCTTTTAGCTGAATCTATTGAAGTTAGTAATGTAAAGGAATTAGCTAATTGGATGAATGATAATATTGCTTTTAAATTTTGGTTTACTGTAGTATCAAGTACATCAAATCAAACAGGAGCAATTGACAATGATGATTTATCTAGATATTCTAGTTATACTAAATTTACTTCTGGTGTAGATTTCTTTAGTCCAAAAGATTTAATTACTGCAATTGAAGCAATTAAATCTTCTAAAAGTTCATTTATACTATGTGGTGAATTTGGAGAAAAAGCTACTAGTGTAAATAATTTCTTAATAGAAGGTTATGCTAAGGGTAATCCAAGCGATAAAGCCAGTGCTAAATATAAAAAGCAAATGTATGTAGCATCAGGCAGTATTTCAGATGACTTTAAACCTTCCTTACTTGTAGCAGAGCAATATAATACTGATGTAACTTCTGTTATTTTTGGAGGAATTAAAAAATTCAAGGCAGATGGAACTTATAAAAGATATAAGTCTATTGTGCAAGCAGCGGCTCTATTAGGTAGAGAAGCAGGAATTGAACCACAAAATCCTTTAACATTTAAGAACATAAATATAGATGGATTAATTCTAGATTTAAGCGAAAAACAAAAGGAAATAGCTATATCTGGAGGTATATTAACTGCTGTCTATGATGAAGATTTTGAAGATTTTGTTTGCTTATCTGGAGTAAATTCATTGCAAGATAATTCTGTTCTTATAAATAAGAATAGTAAATCTTATTCAAAGCAATTAAATAGGGTAATCAATCAAATAAATAAAGAACTTCCAATTAGAGCTAAAATAGCATTATTTGGAAAAGAATCAGGGACAAATAAAAATAATGTAACTCAAGCAGATGTGGAATCTTTTACTAAAGGATTTCTGCAAAATCAAACTGCAGTAGATACTGAAGATAATTTGATTCTTAGTTTTCAGAATGTTAATGTTAAAGAAGAAGGTATTTCATATAGAATTACTTATGAAGTACTTCCTAACTATGAGGTTAACTATATGTTATTTACTGGAACTGTAATAGACCCAACTTTATAAACTTTTAAAATAAATAAAAATATCATGGAACCGACATTCACAGGAGCAATGGCTTTAGTAAAAATAGAAGGCCAAGTAGTAGGAAGAATGCAAAATGTTCGAGGAACTGAAAGTTTTACTCGGGCTAGAGTAGGAGGATTAGGAACTATCTTAGCAATAGAACTTCCAGTTACTCAATGGTCAGGTACATTTACTGCTTCATATTATCTTATTAATTGGAATAAGGCAAGAGTAGCTGCTTCTATAAGAAGAGATGTACAAACAAAACAGGAATTCGAAGATTATCTTATCTTACAAGAAAGAGGAATTCAAGTAGATATATTTAAGAAAGTTACAGACGTAATTGATTCTGCTACAGGACTACCAATACCTAAATTGAAGCCATTTGCTTCAATTACTGGAGCTTTTACAGATTCAGAAGCATTCAATTTAACAGAGAATCAAGTAGGTGGGCATGATCAATCTTTTGTATATAAGGATCCTATAGTATTTCCTATATAAAATAAATTTAAATTTTAAATCTTAACAATAAATTAATAAGGCATGAACATTGAAAAAACAGTAAAGATGCAAGTAGAGCAGAATACTTATGAGATTAAGTTTCCTAAGACTGGAGAAATTTTAGATATTGATTCAAGAAAATCATTGTTAGCAAATGGTCAGTATTCATATTTAAGATTATTTAATAGAGATTTGGTTGATGCAATATCTATATTTTCTATTCTTTGTCCTAAAATGAAAGAGACATTGAATATTTCAAGTATTTTAGATCTTGATATTCTAAAATCTAAAAAACTTGTATCTGCTTATAGAAGAGATGTCAAAAAATGGTATAATGGCATTATCGACTTTTTGAGCGAAGAAGAAGAAGAAGATACTAAAGATGGAAAGTAAATTATGTCACGTAAAGAGGACTTTAAAAAGTATCTTATAAAGTGGAATAATACTTTTCCTTATGATAGATGGTATCGTAAAAAATATAATATAGGCTTCAATAGCAAAGAACATCGAGCATTATGTCAAATAGATATAATGCTCGATTTTTTGGAAGATGAGCTAATAGAAGAATCTAAAGTTAGATTTAAAGAAAGAGAAAGGAAGAGGAAGGCACTTGAAGAAGGGAAATGGTTAGCTGATCTAGGAGATACTCTAACTGACAAAGAAAGACAAAAATTATCTGACGAAATTAATTTAGATGATTTTGACAACATTCAATTTGATTATGGAAAACCATCAACTTCCAATAATAATATAACTTCTAATAAAGAAGAAAATGGCGGATAAAATTAATAAGGAGATAGTAATTTCAGGAACAGATGATTTTAGTAAAAATCTTGATTCTGGCTTAGCTAAAACACAGAAGACAGCTAAACTTCTAGAAAAAACTCTTGCAAAGGTAACAGAAAAAATAAATGAGGGGGCTAATTCAGCTTTAAATATAGAGCATAATTTTGATAAAGCAAATCAGGTAGTTAAAACTTTAGATGAGAATCTTGATAAGGTAGGACATAGATTAAATGTTGCTAGTGCACATGCCTCTAGTATGGGGAGTGATTTAAGTCTTAGTTCGGATCATGTAAAAAGTATAGGTTTATTTTTTAATGATGTAGAAGAAGGATTAGAGAAAAGTGTTGTTATTGCAAATAGGTTAGCTGAAGCCTTAGGTAAAGTTAAAGATATATCTTCTGGTATAGCAGGAAATATATCAAATATAGGTAGTGGAGGAGGACCTAATTTTAATCCTCCTCCTAGTCCTCCTTCAAGTAGCTCTCCTTCAAATACTCCTCCAAGTAGTAGTAAAGTAGACAAAGAAACTCCATCTAAAACTGGGATAGATTTTAGTAATTTTTCAGCTAGAAAGGCAGAACCAGAACAACCTTCAAGTAGTAAAATAACCCCTTCAAAATCAAAACCTAAATCTAAAAAATATAAAGGTAAAATACCAACAGCAAGGGAATTACAGCTTAAGGCAGAAGCAGAAAAATTAGAAATAGAAATTCAATTAGGAAAAGAGGCAAGAGAAGCAGAAGAACTTTCTAGACAAGCAACAGAGATACAAGCTGATTTAGCTAAACCTCAATCTGATAAGATAGAAGCAGAAGAAAGAAATAGAGCAGAACTTGAATTTCAAGAAGAAGAAAATCAAAGGAGAATAGCGGAGAGAGAAGCAAAACAAAGTAAAAATACTCCTTTTGTTTCTAAAGCATATAAAAAACCCAAACCAGGTGAAATAGATTTTTCTACTCTTACTTCAGAAGAAAAGGAAGCTGAATTAGCAAAACAAGAAGCTTTGGAAAAATCTAAAGATGAGGGTGCAAAACAGTTAGTAAAAGAAAAAATTAAAGAGGCGGAAGATAAGAAAAAGGAAAGAGAGAATAAAAAATGGGAAGATCATCTTAAAAATCAGGAAGAAAATAAAAAAAATAATCAAGAGATAGAAGAGACTAATGAATTAGAGAGAAGAGCAGAGGAAGAAAAATATTTAGATCCGGAAATGAAAGAGTTTTTAGCTGAAACGAGAGCAGAAGATGCAGAGAGAAAGGCTAAAGAAACAAAAGAAAAAGCAATAGAACGCAATAAAGTAAACAAAGATAATCCTCACAAACTTCCAGAATCTGCAGAAAGAGATAAAGATGGATTTGCTGTATCTCCTCCTTATGATAAAAGATCTCAATTATTATATAAAGAAGATGACGAAATAACAGCAGAGCAAAGGGATGCAAGAGATGAAATGATGATGGAAGAAAACCCAATTGGATTTGATGAAGCAGGACAGTTACCAGATAGAGTACTTGCTGAAGTACAAGAAACATTTGATGAACTCTTATCTGCTTCAGAAAAAAGTTTATCTTTTGCAGAGCAAAAAAGTTATATGCTTGCAAAAATAAAGGAGAAATATAAAGGTGCATCAATTAGTTCAGAGTTAAATGTTGTTAGTTTAGAAGAAAAAGGAGTTGAAACTGGGGTTAATACATTTTCAGATTTAAAAGAGAAGAAGACTTCTACTTTAGATAAAAAAACACAATCGATTGTAAAGAAAATGCTGGAAAAGAAAATTTCAGATCTTGAACTTGAGGTAAAAGAATGGCTTATCGAAGATAGAGAAGGAACAATAGAAGCATTAGAACAAATAGAGGAAGAAGATTTGAGTCCAGAAGATAAATTCCTAAAGAGAATATTAGAAAAAGAATTGGGAAGAGATAAAGATAAAAGTAAATTAAGTACAAAAGAAAAATTAATAGGAGAATTAGATAATTCTGATGAAATAGAAAGAAAAGCACAAGAGAGGGTTGATGAATTTATTTCTGGAGCAGTTGATTTAAAGCCTAATGATTCAAGAGGACAATTTAAGGAAATAAATGATCAAATTAAATTAGTAGGAACAACAGCTCAACAGGGTCTTAAAAAGAGAGAATTAGATCTGGAAAAGAACTATCCAGAATTAGATGACCAAAATAAAGAATCAGCTGCTATTCGTAGAGAGAAAAAAGAACTTAGTCTTCTATTAACTACTATGAGAGAAATAGTAGGAAATATACAAAAAGAGGCAAAAGAACAAATCCTCAATGATGAGACAGGAGAAAAACAGGAAGAGCTTAAACTTATATCTGAATTAAAAGAAGAAGGAGAGAAAATTCCTCAAAAGCAGGACTTTGTTGCAACCTATCAAATGTCATTAGGAGGAGATGATGAAAGGAAAAATTTGAGTGTAAAGGAAAGAGAAGAGGAAAGTATAGCAAAACAAAAAGAAATAGAAGATAAAGCATTAGAAAAAGCTAATGAATTTATTTCTGGTGCAGTTAAATTATCTAATACTTCATCAGAGCAATTTAGTTATATTGATGAACGGATTAGAGGAATAGAAGAGGAAAGTAAAACTAAATTTGATAAAAGGAAATTAGCTTTTAAGAATGAAAAAGAAGGAATGAATCCTGAAGATGCAGCTAGAGAATTAAATTCTATCACTAGAGATAGAGAAGAGGAAATATTTTTAGCAGAAACTATCAAAGGCTTAATTAGAAGTATAAGAGAGACAGCAGAAGAAGAAATTATTAAAAATAAAGATGAAGTATTAAATCAAATTGATTTAATGAGTACTGCAGATCAGGAAGGGAATGAAATACCTCCGGAAGCTAGGTTAAAATTAACTTCTCAAAAGGATTCAATAAAGGAAGATAGAGAAACTTCAAGTATAAGAGAAAGAGAAGAGGAAGCTAAAAAAAGACAAGATGAAGTAAGGCAATTTGCACAAAATCAAGCTAAACATCTAATATCTCAAGCTATTGAAGTATCTCCTAATGATCCAAAAGCACAAGAAGCAAATATTAAGGAGAGTATTGCGCTAATGAAAATTCAAGCTGAAACTTCATTTAAATCGGCATCTGAGATTCTTAAAAGTAAGAAATCAGGAATGAATATTGAGGATTATAAGACAGAACTATCAGCTATAACTAAAAATAGAGATTCAGAGAGACTTGAGATAAGATTAATAGAAGAAATAATTGCAAATATTACAGAAACAGCAAAACAAAATGTTGCTAATGATGAAGGAGGGGAAAAACAAAAGGAACTTGGAAGGATAACTAAGTCAAAAGAAGAAGGAGAAGAGATAGATCCAGAAGAAGATTATATTTCTGGCCAGGAAATGTTTTATGGAGGAGATGATGAAGATAGAAATTTAAGTGTAAAAGAGAGGGAAGGAAGAGCTAAAAGTAAATATAAAGAAATAAGAGGAAGAGCAGAAGAAATAGCTAATGAATTTATTACAGAAGCAGTTGAGTCTGATTCTTCAAAAGAACAATTTAAAACTATTGATGAAAAAGTCAAATCAATTGAAGCTAAAAGTAAAATTGATTTTGATGAAGCAATGTATGTTCATAATGAAACAAAGGGAGGTAAGAGTTCTACTAAAGCAAGCAAGGATTTAGCAGAAATTAATAGAGAAAGAAAAGAAGATCAGCTCCTAATAGGTCTTATAAAAGAAATAATTGAAACTATGAAGGCAGGGGCAAGAGAGGAGATTGCTAGAGATAGTGAAGGAGTAAAAAAGGAAATTAAGGCAATAGATAAATTAAAGAAGAAAGACAAAGAAGCAAGAGATCCAGAAGATAAATTAACTACAGCTTATAAAAAATCACTTATTGGAAAAGATCAAAAACAGACAGCAAAAGAAAATGAAAGATTTTACCATCTTAAAAAAGCAGGATCTATAGCCTCTAATTCTTTTAATAGAGGAGCAGGATTAGCATCTAGTGGAGGAGGATATGCAATCACTCTAGGGTCTGTTGCAATGATTCCTTTTGTTGGAGCAGGTGCAGCTAAAATAGGTCAAAGAATAGTTGATACTGTTTCAGGATTAGAATTAGCTCAAAAATCAGCAAATGCTGCTACTGGAGGAGGAATAGGAGGGAGATCAGAATTAGATATTGCTGATTTAACTTCTCTTGGATATACTAAAGCAGAAACCTATGGTTTTGCTAAAAAATTAGCTAGAGCAAGGCAATCAGCAGCATATACTAAGAAAGAACAAGCTATTTATGGAGATGAAGTAGGTAAAGCTTCTGCAAAATTATTAGCTACATCAAAAGCATATGATATTGATCAAGGAACAATCTTAAATTTAGCTGCTAATCAACAATTTGATACAAATAAAAGAGGTACTTTTGGAGATATTCAAAGCCAAATGGCTATTTTAAAAAGAGCTGGATCTTTTGGATCAGATGGAACAGATATGTCTAGATTAATTTCTTTATTAGAAATACAAAATAATTTGACATCAAATCAAAGTAAAATTATAGAAAAGGTCAATACAGATACAAATGCTAAAATTATGGCTACCTTTCAAAATATTGGAGGGTCTTTTGCCGATGCTAGAATGGGAGAGAGAATAGGATCAATAGATAGTGCTTTAAAGAATCCACAAGGAGATTTTAGACAAGCATTCTCTTATGAAATATTATCTAATTTATTTCCAGGCAAAAGTCAATGGGAAATTGAAATGGAGCAGGAGAAAGGATTAGCTTCTTATAATAAGGAAACAGGAGAAACTTATTTTGGTGCTTCTATGAGAGAAATGTTAGCAGGAGATAATCCAGAGGTTAGTCGTCGTCAAATAGAAGGACTTGGGAGAGATCAAGGACTTAGTAAAACACAATCTGAAAGATTATTTCAAAGATTTAAAAAAGACCCTTATCTTATGGAGAAAATTTTTGCTCAACCAGGAGCAGAAAATCTTAGTGAAGATGAAGTATTAGCAAAAATAGTAACAGGATTAGGAGAAAAGCAAACTGGAGAGATAGATCAATTAAGTGCTAGGAAGACAGATATTACAGCAAAAGCAGGTGCTCCTATACTTAAAAAATTAGGAGAAGGAGAGACTGCTATATTAGATATAGTAGAAAAGTATTTATTGGAAGGTGCAGAATCTACAGATAAAAATACAAAAGCCACATTGGGATTAACAGACGTGATGGAAAACATGGCGGCAAAACAGCAATTATATGTCCCTTCATTCGAAAGCTTCTTTATAGTTAAGCATTCTGCTGACTCTGTTGTTATAAAAATAGCAAAATAAAATATTTTGGCAGATCAATTTAGAATACATAAGGATAGTAAAATTAAGACTGTAGGAGAATTATTGAAAAAAACTACATTCTATAATATAAATGATGCAACTTCAGAAACAGGAGAACAGGGGACATCTACAACTTTTTTAGCTTATAAAGGAGGTTCAAATAGAACAAATAGAGAGAGAGTTTATGATAGATATACCCCAAAAGAAGAGAAAGACCAGGAGGGAGTAACAGATGATAATCTTCTACTTAAAATATCTACTATTTATTTTGTTCCAAGAGAAAATATAAAGAAAGATTTATTATTTAAAACAAATAGTCAAGTAATTGTAAGTACAGATTATAAAGCATTTATGTCTAGTCTTATGCAAAAATTACTTACTTCTCCTAGTTATCAAAAATCTTATAATTTAAGAACACAAGAGGGATCTATAAAAAATATAATGTTTGATGTTTCTGCTTATATGTGGTGTAGAGCATTATCTTCTCCATTATCTGATGAAGCAGAAGGGTTATTTATAAATATAAGTCCTTTTATAGAAAATATTTCTATAAATACAGGAAATAATGGAGCTGGCTTTTCAATTACTTTATCTCCTATTGTATGTCATTATAATTCAGAAAAAGGATGGATAATATCTAAAAAAATAGGAGCTGCAGATAATTTTATTTCAGATGTACATATATATAAAGCAGAAGCTAAGAGAGGACAAAGATCAATATTGCAGAGAAACCATATCTTTTTCCATCATGTAATTCAAGCAAATGATATGGTTTTCTTAAGTTATGAAACATTAGATATAGAGAAAGAAGATAGGGAGAGAACAAATAAGAAATTTCAATTAAATAGAGAAGATATTCCAAATAAGCTATATGATTTAATTGGATTTGTAGATAATACTCATTTAAAAAATAATTTTTCAAGCAATGATATTTCTGTTGAAGTAAAAGGTAGAGATTTAACAAAAATGATAATTGATGATGGGTCTTATTTCTTTCCAGTTGAATTTTCTCAAAATACATTTTATTATTCTGGAAATAATCCAAATAATAAAAAATTACTTTGGAGAATAATTACTCAAAATGGAAAAGTAACAGCATTAAATGCTTATTTAAATAGAAGTTTGGCATTCTCAATGCAATTTATTATATCTCAATTATCTAATACGGGATTAGTTCCAGATAGTGTATTTTCTGGATATTCAAGTGGAGTTAAAAGTCGTAAGTATGAATTATCTGAAGATAATTCTATAATAAATCAAGATTCAAATAAATTTCAAGATGGAGCTTGGCAAATTGTAAAGGTAATTATTGATGAAGCAGTTCAAGATAGAAGAATTGTAGATAGTTCTATAGCTCAAGAACAAGGGTCAATAATTAGATCAATAAGAAAGTTATGTCAATGGCCTTTTGTTGAATTTTTTACTGATACTTATGGAGATCAATTTTATTTTATTATTAGAAAGCCACCCTTTGATAGAAAAGGATGGTTTGGTTTGATTTATGGAGATGCTAAAGGAGAAGAAGATAATTTAATTCCTCCCCCTCCTACTTCTAAAGCTATAATGAAAATGGGAGAAGGAGGAACTAAATCTAATGATCTAGTTATAGATATTGAAGAAGAAGATATATTTTCAGAAGAACTTTATTTTAATGATGATGAAATCTTTACATGGTTTAGACTTTTACCAGGAGGAAAAGTATGGGGAAAGAGTGACCAAATGGCTTGGGCATACCTCCCAGCTTTTTATTTTCCAGAATATGTAGATATTTGGGGAAGTAAACCTCTAATGATTGAATCGAATTATTTAGAAGGAAGTACTTATGGAGATGCTTTTCAAAATGGAAATATTAATTATTTAGTAAGGCAAGGATTAAGAGATACAGCTTATGTAATAGAATCTCATCAATATTTACCTTTTACTAGAAAAGGAACAATTACTTTAAATGGAGATAGAAGAATAAAGAAGAATTTTTGTATTAGACATAAAGGAACAGGAGAGATATTTTATGTAAAAGGAGTACAACATAATGCTAGTATAAGTACTGAATCTATAGATAGAACTACAACAATAACAGTTGAAAGAGGAATGGTTGAAAAATATATAAAACCTAAAAAAGTTCCAGGTATAGAGATACCAGTTTCATATTTTAATATTATAGATACTAATATTGAAGAATCTTTTAGTAGAATTGAAATTAAGAAAGATGAGGAAGAACTTAAAAAACCTGATAAAGTAGTACTTGTACCCTCTGGTGAAGTAGAATTAGAATCAAGAGGCTCTAGTCTTGCAGATTCTTATAAATCAGAAATGAAAAAAATGCAACATTTGGAACATATACCTAAAATAGAGGCATCTTCAAAGAAAAATCCTGGGGAAGAGCAAGAGCCAAAAGAGAAAGAAAAATTAAAACCTAAAGGTATAAGAAAAACAAGAGAAATTATTGCAGAACATTTTGAAGTTAGAAAAGATATATTTAATTTTTTCTTAAAAAGAAGACAATTTGAAGATAATTAAAAGGGCAAAATAGGTATGGTAAAAAAGGTAAAAAATATAGGAATAAATAGAGTTGTAGGAACTTCAACTTCTGTTGGAATTGGATATATATATTTACCTCAAGATGTAGATAGAGATATTTATGTACAAAGTTGCTATAATACAGGGACAGTAAGTTTAATAAATGATAATTCTCAATTTTTTCATAAAGTACCTATTGGAAAAATAGCTATTCAATTTATAGAATTTCCTAAAGACTATACTGAATTAGGAACTCCAGTATCATATATATATCATCCAACAAAAAATAAACCTATTATTGTAGATGTCTATACTTTTGATACAGAAATAACAGATATTCAAGAGCATCAATATGCTTTTACTAAGAAATTTGGTGAAAATATTGTAGAAATATCCGCAGATGGAAAAAATGGAACAATAAATCTTTCTATAGATGCTCAGGAAAGTGAAGAGCAAGGACAAATAAATATTAAAGTATCTAATATAAATAAAACAGGACAATTAAACGTAGAGGTATTTGGAGATGCTGAGATAATTGCAACTTCTAAAGTAAAATTAAAAAGCTATACAGATACAGATATTTTAGCTGTAGAAAATATGAATTTAAAAACCTCTCAAATTTTAGATATATTTGCTAAAAAAATAGCAAAAATAAGGCCTATCGATCAATTAATATTAGGGGCAGAAGATCAATCTTTAGTATTAGGAGATATTTTACAAGAATTTTTAGATAAATTTATTGATCAAGTTTCAAATATTACAACATCAACTATGATAGGAACACAACCAATTATAAATAAAGTTCAAGTAACTAATTTGAAAAAAGAGACATCAGATGTTTTGAGTAAATATGGTTTTATTAAAAATAATAAAACAGAGATAGAAGAAGAAACAATATAAAGAGATGATTATAAAGAGTAGTATAAAGGCAGCAATAACAGCTTGGAGGAAAAATTGTTCAACATCTCCACCAGAAAATGCAGAAGAAACATTTGATCAAGGATTAACAGATATTATTGCTACAGCTATAACTTCTGCTAATGCTACAATCTTAGTTGGAACAGTAAGTACAGGAGCTAGCCCTGCTGTAGTTCCATTACCAACAAATTTACTTTTAAGTATAAGTTAAATAAAGTTATGGCTCAAACATTTGTAGAAAAAGTAAGTAGGAGATACCATAGTTTACTAAAAGAGGTAGGTAAAAGAGCTTTAGCGATAGTATATCCTAAAGACTTCAATTATTATCTAATGACTTTAGAGTTAGTAGATTCTGATGGAATTACTGTAGATTTATTTGTATTTCCTATTATGCCCTCTGAAATATCAGAAGAAAAAACAGAAATAACTACAGTTAAAAAAAGTGCTAAAGGAATAACATCAATAAAAACTTCTACCTTCATTCCTAGAACAATAAATATTTCTGGAGATTTTGGCAGGAATTTTAAAATTGTAGTTGGAAATGAAATAAATAATAGTTTTTCAAGTTTATATTTAACTTCTACAGGAGATGGAATATTTACTAAAGAAAACTTATCTAAAAATGGAATTAAAGTATTAGAATCAACATTTTCTAAGGTAATAAAAACAGGATATGGTTGTACTAAAATATTAGAAGCAATAGTTGATAAATCTCTAGGTTTAGATGCTAAAGGAAAACCATTTAATTTATTTTTATATAACCCAGGATTAGGAAATAATTATTTAGTTAATGTAAAGAGTTTTAAATTACATCAAGATATTCAATCTAATATGATTTGGAAATATAATTTAACTATGACAGCTATAGCTAGATTAGAGGAATTAGATTTCTCAGACTCTACTTCATTAATAGAAATTTTTGCTGCTGATTTTATAAATAAACAAGGTTCTCTTTTAGTTGGGAAATTAAGTAAAGCTCTAAAATTTTAAATATGGCTACTCCATTTATAGAAAATATTGATCAAGATATGCTTGATGATTTTCAAGAAAAAACTAAATATAATATAAAAAGATATTTTAAGTCTTATATAGATTTTTATAATCAGGATACCCAAAATATTATAGATTTTTATGAAGGAAGGATAGAAAATTTAAATGCTCCTTCATTTCAAAATTTAAGAGAATTAATTAAGGAAACAAAAACATTAATTAATGTTTTTAAGAATAATGATCATTTATTATCTAACTATAAATATTGGGTTTTATTAGATAATGTTGAAGACATAAAAGTAAATATTCAACATTATAGTAATGCTTCAAGATGGGTTAGAAGTGCAATATTAAAAAATTCATATAATGTAGAACCTCAAATTTCCAAAAAAATAAAGGCAAAGCAAGTTTTAGAGGGAGTACTTGAAGAGATTGGATCTTCAGATGCACAAAACGATTGGGTAGATATTGCTATAAAAAATGCATTAAAGGAAGAAAATTATGATACTAAAGGAGGAAAATATATTAAAATATTTTTAAAAAATAATAAATCTTTTTACATATCTTCTGTTATAGATAATATAGCTACAGATACAATTTATGGTAAAGACATAAATAAAGAATTTGTATATGCAGATAATGATTTAGAGGGACTAAGCCCTCTAAAGACAATAAAACAAGTTGTATATATCTTAGCGAATCTATGTAGAAAAGATAATCCACAACAAAAGTCACATGGAATAGATAAAGATTTATTGATTGGAAGGAATATTAATACTTTAGCCTATCCAGCTTTAATTAGGCAATTATATGCTACATTTAAAAATGAAGATACAATTGCTTCATTTACTATTAAAGGAATTACTACAGAAAAGGGGGCGATTTATATAGATTTTGAAGTAGAAACAATTCTATATGAAGTAATTGAACAGAAAATTAAATTAATTTAAAAATTTGAAAATTTCAAAATTTTTTTTACCTTTACTCTAATGGGACGCACAAAAGTATCTTCTGTAGAAGACTTACAACAACTATTTATTGAGACTTTAATTGATAAAACAGATAAAGTAACAAAAATTTCTTCTGAGAGTATCCTTGTAGGAATTGGATTTGGTGTAGCTAAGATTGCTCAAAAAGCAGTTAAAGATATTGCTTTAATTGAATCAGAATTATTTCCTGATTTTGGATATGGGAAAGGGTTAGATGAAATATCTCAAAAAATGGGAATATCTCCAAGATATGGAGTAAGTCAAAGTTCTACTTATTTGCTTTTAGTTGGAGATGAAGGAACTACTTATCAGCAAGGAGTACATAGATTTTCAGGAAGAGATGGTTTAATTTTTGATTTAACAGAAGATATTACTATAGGAGAAATAGGATATACTTATGCTAAAGTAAGGAGTAAAGATTTAGGAATAAAGACAAATGTAGATCCATTAACAATAAATGAAGTAAATCCGAGCCCAGTTGGACATAATTATTTAATAAATGAATTTGCAGCTATAGGGGGGAGAGATAGGGAAGATGATAATCTATTTAGAAATAGAATAAAAGAATCACCCAATATTTTTGCTCAAAAAACATTATCTTTTTTAGATCAAGCATTAAATAAAATAAATAATAATGTACTAAAAACATACTTCCAAGGGTCTGGAAATACTGGAAAAATAAAAATAGGGGTATTAGCTCAAAATGGTATTTCTTTTACTTCAACGGAATTAGATGGCCTTTTAGATAAAATTGGAGATAATTTAGCTCTTACAGATCAAAAAGATTTTAATAATAGTCTCTATGGAATAGAATTTGTAAATATCGAATTTCAACCAATTGATATTTCTTTTAGAATACTATTTGATAACTCTTATAATCCAGATGAGGTTAGAAAGAAAATACAAATTAAGATGGCTAAAAAGATAGACTATAGATTTTGGAAAGATTCAGATATTATTGAATGGGATGATTTACTAGAAATAGTGAAATCAGTAGAAGGAATTAAGTATGTTTCTGATAAAGATTTTTTCCCTAATTCCGATATTTCTATTCAAAATAATCTTCTACCAAGAATTAGAGGGTTTAGGATGATGGATTTAGATGGAAATATTATTAGCGATATACAAGGAGTATTAAATCCAGTTTTCTATCCAGTAGAAGCAGATTTTTCTTTTCAAAGTACAGTACTTGCAGAAATTCCTGCTTAATTAAAGATAATGGAAAGAGAAATAAGAAATATAAAAACGAGAGATTTTTGGAATCATTACCCCTCTAGTAATATAGTAGAAGCAGTTACAGAATATAATACTGCTATAGAATACAAACTACCTAATTTACTTAGTTTTATAAATACTAATAATATTGGATTACATAATAATATCCCATTTATTGAGAATGAATTATTAATGGATTTTCAAAATTATCCTAGAGAAATATTTTTCTATTTAAATGAAAATGAAGAATTAATAGGTTATGGAGAAGATATTAATTATTATTCTATTAATGAAGATAATGAATTAATATATAATAATCCAAATACATAACTCAAATATGGTAAGAAATCAAATAACTAAAAATTTTGGTACTTTTAAAGCTATATTTGTAGGACCTAATCCTCCAACTAATACAGATTTACTATGGAAAGATAGCTTAAATGGAGGTATATTTAAGTATTATAATACTAATAGTAAATTTTGGGAAGCAATAACGGGATTAGTTCCAGATGAAGCGGTTAGTTCAGAAAAAATTGGAGAAGTTATCTCTCATTATAATCCAGGAGCTACAATAGGAGATGAACAATCTACAGGAATATTAGTTACATCTAAGTATACTCAATATATTAGAGTAATTGTTTCTGGTTATTTCGCTATTATAGGAGATGGAGATAAGACTAAAGATTGCTATTTTAGTTCAGATGGAGGGGTAACTGCTAAAAATTTAATAAATATTGTTAGAGAAGATGAGTTATTTTGGAATGGAGAGATAGCAAAAGTTGATTTAATAAATGAAGATAAAGTAACTATATATACATTATAAATTTAAATTTTTAAACAGTGTAAATATGAAAAATGAAAAAAGAACGTTGAGCTATGAAGAAGTAGCTAGATTATTTGATGGCTATAATATTGTTTCAAATATGATAGCATCAGCTGATTTTAATCGAAAATTAGGCTTTGTTTTAGATGATCTCTCTAATATTATTAAAGATTATACTAAGAAAGCAAATCTATTAAAAAAGGAAGTAAAAGAGAGATTAATGAAAGAAAGAGGAAGTAAGATAGGTATAGAGGAATTTCCCTATTATACTACTAATAAGGAATTAAGTGACTTATCTATAGAAGAAAGAAAGTTAGTTGCTGATTTCAGTACTGAAATAGAGAAAGAAATAAATATACTTCAGGAAGAAAAAATTACTGATGTAAATGTCCTTGTCCTTACTGAAGGAGATATTTTGGATCAAGAGAAAGTTGGTAAAAAATGGAAAGAAGCAGGATTTGTTACTAATCCAAATTTTTATAGATATTTAAGACCAGTTATAAAAGAAACATCTACTAAAAAGATGAAAAGTGGAGAGTAAGTAGGGCTTTAAATTAAAACCTAAATGGCTTTAGATATAAGATTTATACATGGGGCAGCAATTGCTGCCCCATTATTAAAGGAAAATTTAGTTACTATTAATGATAAAGGACATCTAGGGAGTAGTCCATTAAAACTAACTACTTTAGAAGATGTTAGAAGTCATTTACCTTCAAAGGGACAGGGATTATTCTATAATTCTGATACTCTAGCTTATGAAAATAGAGCATTAGTATTAAATGATATTTCAGATTTTGCTTTAGAAAATGGACAGGGAACAACAGCCAATGGAGTAGCTGTAAATTTAGGTGGAAATTTTGCAGAAAATATAGACATTAGTTCTTTACAAGGAGCTAGCTTTGGTTTAAGTACTACTCATAATCTTTATGGAAGTACAGAATTTTCTTTATTTCCAGATAGAATTGACTTAACTTGGGAAAGTAATGAAAGACAAGAAGAAACAAATAGTAATCTATATAAAAGTGGAGTAGAAGCTTACTCTCAGAAAGCAATATTATATTTTGAAAATAATCAATCTAGTATAGAATCTAAAGTAGAGATAGGCCGAGTACAGGCTCTTTTACAAGTAAGAAAGGACACTCAACGAACTTACTTATCTTTAGGAGCAACAAGCCCAACAGTTTTTAAGGATCAAATCTATGAAGCAGGAATTAAATATTCTAAAGATTATTCAGATAATTTTACATCTAGGTCTTTAGTAGATAAAGCTTATGTTGATAATGCGATAAAAGGAGGAGTAAATGATTCTCTTTATATAGGAGAAGAAGATTCGGCTAATTCATGGAAATTTAGTAGAGAAGGAAATAATTTAGCTATACTTTATAAAGAAGAAGATCAAGGAGAATATATTCCTAAATTCACAATAAAAGGGATTTAGATGGCTATATTTGAAAATATATCAACAAAAATAGGAGATCAACTTTTAATTGAGGCTAGTTTTCCTATTATGGGGTTAATTTCCATAAATGGATATGAAGATTCAACTACGGATGAGACTAATACTAAATATTTTAAAAAAGAATTTAAGTATTCTCTTAATGGAGTAGTTTATTCAGATTGGTTAGAATTAAATAATTCTAATCTTCAAAAAATAGAAGTTAATAAAAAAAAACCTTTCTATATTGACTACAGATATACTAGAGTAGGAATAGATTCAGAAGGAGAAATTAAATTTAATTGGGTTAAAATCATTGGAGATTATAGTAAACTTACTATTGGTCCTTCTTTTAAAAACTCTATATTTAATGAATTTTTGAATCCCTATAATCATAATGTTTTAGATTGGAGCAGAAATGTTTTAGAAAAAGCTTATATTAAATCTGGAAATGTAGTTCCTAAATATATCGATAGGGATGGAGATTTTATTGACTTTTGGAGAACAATAACGACTTACTTTGCATTTATTGTAATTTATGCTCGCTCATTTAGGAATTTTGATTATGAAGATAAATTAATTAGAGATTATCTAGATCAAAAAGATATTTTTAATAGAAAAGATGAGAATTATCATAGACTATCAATTATCTTAAATTCTTACTA
>JACSEB010000006.1_pt1 | contig 26271 bp, 36 predicted proteins | sample 8225501 | NCBI WGS metagenome assembly JACSEB01 (sample SAMN15704856, study PRJNA648150) | viral metagenome | isolation source: viral RNA from sea star tissue collected in USA, Olympic National Park, and... | host: Pisaster ochraceus | collected 2013
ATGTTATGCAGTATGATGTTATCCAGCTTGTTGAAATCTACCGAGCTGTTCATAACATCTAGATCGAATATCCTGGGGCATACGCCCCGGGTATCCCTTATAAAGGAAGGATTATTATGAAGAGAAAAATATTTAAATTGTCTTCTAAGGATCAAGAATACATCTCTGCTCTCGAGGAAGCTTATTCTACTAACCAGATCTTAGCGAAGGATTTTGTAAGGTTGAGTTTTCAAACTTACATAGAATCGTGTTTCCCTCGAGAAATGGCTCTCAGAACAATCTCTCTTCTCTACATAAAACTAGTCCGCACCAGATGGAAGAGTCTCCTTAGTACCCTGAAGAAGTCTGAGATTAAGAAGATTCAGAAATTCAGGTACGATTATTCCATTGAAGAATCCCAGACCATCATAGACAATCTTCTATATTTCTTCATGGCTTTGAATTGGTCATCTAAGAAAGCTCTTGAGATAGTTGAAGAGTTGACCCTGAGTTGGAATATTAAAAAGGAGTATCGAGGATTCCAAACTTCGGTTTATCGTCGCTAGTTCTAAGTAAAATCTAATTCCCCGGGGTGTACGCCCCAGGCATCTTACTTACTCAAATGCTTTGGAGAATAAAATGAATACGAAAAGGAAAGACAACATCTACTTCACTTCTATCGCAAAGGCTTTAAAGAAGACTCATACGAGAAGGGAAGCCGGTAATGAGATTGATAGGTTAGTTCATCAAGTCAATTTATCGAAAGATAAAGAATCCTATTTGAACAGCAAGGAATACTCCTTCGTCTTTGACCTTAAGCAATGGGAAGAGTTTTACAATACAATTGTGGAGAATAAAAGAGGCTATAAAGGAAAAGAAATTTCTAAGGAAAAAGAAATTGCTCCCCAGAGCAATAGAATGATCCCAGAAGATCTCTGCTTGTTAGCTATATCAATGTTAATACCTAAGAAGAAAGTAAAGAATTCTACAGGACAGTGAATGCCGTTTAGATTTAATCCCCCGGGACGTATGTCTCGGGTATCTTAACTTAGTCAAATACCTTGGAGGGTGATATGATTGAGCATTTAGAGACGTCTTTGAGTACGTCTCTCGAAGAGTTCTTAGAGAGGACCAAAGATTCCCAATTCTCGGAAGAGAATCGCATTAAGCTTCATAAGTTGGTGGAAGAGAATAAATCGTTCTGCCCTTTTCTCCATCCTAGGAATTTCATCTATATCACAGATTATATCGAGATGGCATTAGATTTGACCTTTGGAGATTTCTTTAAGCGAACCATCTCAGAATACCTTTCTGTTGAAGTGCTGGAGGATTTTCACAAAACCATTCAAGAGAATAAAGAGCTCTTCCTTGTTTTCCGAACAAAAGAGAAGCCTTTAAGATCCCCCACCCCTAAAGGTATAATGACGAGGAAGCAATGGGGAAGGGTCTATAAATCTTCCCTGGTGAAAGCTTGGAAAAAGGTCAAAACGAGGGAAGAAGTTGAGATCGCTGTCATTAACATGGCGGGCGAGGTTAACACCTCGGGTAATGGGGAGAACTTTTTGGAACACCATAAAGATTCTAAATACACTTTCCAGCAATTGGAAGAATTCCATAATCTCGTTAAATCCCCTGAGAGGTACCCCCCTTTCTTCAAAATCTCGTATCCCGTAAAAGGAAACTAGGAGAGTAAGATGACAAAAGAGCATTTGAATAAGATCAAGAAGACTTCCATTGGAAGGAACTTGGAGAAATATGAAGGAGGAGACCTTCAAGAATGGATAGATTCCGCTATCAAATCCCCCTCGTTGGGAAATTTGATAAATATCTATAAGTTCACTTTCTCTCATAAAGACTTCAAAGAGTTTTATATCACAGTCCGTGAAGGCGGTAAATCTAAGTTTAAACCTGGAGGAGGTCACTTATGTTAGATAATACCAAGTCAGATTCAGATAGAGACCCAAATATTCCTATCATGAAACAATTGGATGAGAAGGAATTGAAAATGTGGGTTACAGCAGTCTTGAACGTCATCAAATCGAAAGAGGAGTTGATACAATGCAACCCCGATTGCGGTTTCACCCCCGATCAGTTGAGCGAATTCTATGATGAAGTGAATTCTAAAATTCCTTTACAAGAATTAGGAGCTCTCCTTAGTTAGCCTCACCCTCCCCCTCTGGGGCGAAAGCCTCAGGGGTTTTAATTTTATTCAAATTTTAAAGGAGTTTTTATTATGGCCAAGAACACCAGTCTTTTATCCTCCAACCAGCTTAGATCCCTTCAGTCTTTTCAAGAATCTTATTTAAAATCCGAGATAGAAGCTGAAGATTTCGTCAATCTAACTCGCAGGGTCTATTTAGATTCCGGATTCAGCTCAGTCCGGGCTCACAAAAAAGTCTCTTCTCTCTTGATAAAGCTGGCTCCCAAAAAATGGACAGCTGCCCATACCTTCAAGACGTCCCAGATTAAGCAGATCCAGAGATTGAGAACCCATTTCTTTAAGAATGAGGACCTGCAATTCATCACCGATTCTCTTCTTCATCTTTTCATAGATTTCCATTGGTCAACTAGAGATTCTCTCGAAATAACTGGAGATTTAATCTTAAGTTGGAACCTCAAAAAGAATTTAAAGGAAAGTAAGAGGAAAATCTAATGCTTGAAGAAAGAGTTTTTGGGGTTGTATCCCAAAAACTCTTTTCCTTTCACGCCTCGGAATTTGTCCGCTTTCTATTTAACAGTCAACATTTTTGATTGTTAAAATCTAATCTTTTAAATAGTGAAAGCTAGGGGGTAATATGAGTCATAAAGATGCCAAAAGAACTTCTATCGGTAAATTCGTTTCTTCCGATTTCTGGGAGAGACTGATAGAAGATTGCAATTTTTCAGAAAAAGAATTCCTGGAAAGAAATAAAGACAGTAACTTCACCTATAAACAGCTGTTAGAGTTTTATTGGACAGTTAATCAGATTGAATTACCATTCGATGATAAAATCTAGAATAAGGAATATAATTTCATGATGACCAAAGACAGTGTCTTGAAAATCAATAAAAAGATAAAGAATGTTTTAATCCATAAGAGGGAGGATTTCCTCAATCTCTATAAAGAAAAGTTCCCCCTTAGTAGTCTCTCAGATTTCTACGATGTTTTCAAGGGGGAACAAACGGTCTGTGACCCATTCTATTCCAAATTGAGTTACATCAGTTTTGTAATTTTTATGGGTTTAGCCCTTACTGTTCCCGAAGGTGAGAAGTTTTTGGACCAATCTAAAATCTTCTTCTACCCTTTCTTCATGTCTTACAAAGATGAATATTTCTTAGAATTCCATAAGATCTGTCAAAAGAATTTAGAGATTATCTATGAGATTTTCGGCCAAGAATTCAGGGATGAATTCCCGAGAGAGTATTAAAAAACCCGTAAGGAGAAATAACATGAGAAATATTAAGAAAAGAATAGGAATCTTATTTATCATATTCCTAATTGGTATTACTGGTTGTGACCTTATGAAAGCCACTTCCGAAGACTCCCCCCCTACAGGGACAAATAATTCTAAAGAAGATTCTTCCTCTGAAGTGACGAATAGTGATTCTCCCGAAAAAGAAACCTCCTCCCCTAAAGTAACAAATAATACTCCCAAAGAAGAGACTGAAGAGGTTAAAGGAGAGGCTCCCCCAGAAGAATCTTTAGTTTTTGCTGAAAAAGAAGCTCCCTCCCTTGAAGTCAGCAATGATCTCAATCTTCCCAAAGAAGAGTCTTTAACCCCTGCTGAAGAAGAAGCCGTCGAGGTTGTCCCAACCGCAGAAAGATTCCCAATTGAAGATGAAGAAGCAGAAAAACAGAGAAAGATAAAAGAAAAAGACGAAAAACTAAAGAGAGACTGGGATCCGTTAACTTCTTTCAAAAGCAAACTTTCCTTCTGGAACAGTCTTCCTGATGGGATGAGAGAGTCTCTTCGTAGAGTTCTTCCTCCTGAAGAATTTGAGGATTTCCTCAAATACAAAGAAGACACTGAAAGAAAAGAACGTGAAGCTAAAAGAAAAGCTGAAAGAAAAGCAAAACATACAAAAAGCTGGAATTCCTTTGATAGGGATTATAAAGTTTCGTTATATAAAGGGGACTCCAGTCATCCTCATATAGACCTCTCTTTCTTAACCCAAGATGACATTGATGAAATTGAGACTCATATAAAAGCCAAAGAAGCTGAAAGATTAAGAATTGAAACCGAAAGATTAGAACGTGAAGCTAAAAGAAAAGCTGAAAGACAAAAAGCCTATCACTGGGATCCGTTAACTTTAAGTGAAAAAGCTGATCTCTGGGAGTCAGGTTACTACTGGCCTGAATTTAGGATTGCTATCTCTCAAGAAGAAATAGATGAAGTTGAGGCTTTCATAGATAAAAGAAATAGAAAGGAAAAAGAAAATTAACTGATGAACAAGATATAGAAACCCCTAAGGAGAAATAATAATAATAATATGAAGAAGATTAGAACTACAAGTTTAATTAAGTTTACTTTGTTTATGAAGCTTTTAAAGTGGAGGATTAAGAATAAAACTAAGAATACTACTAAGATTAAGACTATTAACAATAATAACAGTAAGTGATCTATTATTATTAGACTTAAGAGAATGTCTAGAAACAAAGTACTATCTTCTTTTCTTCCAGGATATTTCTTTAATTGTGAGTACTGAAAGTCTTGTTCAGATGAATTTAGAATAAGATTATTAGAAAGTGTAGGAGAAGGAATAAAGGTTATGAAAGACAAAAGAGGCAAAGACTGTTATACCTTACAGGATATCTTTTAGGTGTTAGGAACCATCTTTCAGGTGTAAGGTACAATCTCTCAGGAGGGATATTCAAGTAAAATCTTCTAAATCTCGGGGTGGGGAGCCCCGTGTTCTTGCAAGTTTTGTAGAAATTTTTACAGTTTTCTCAAGAGTCCAAAACTTCCCCTCAACAGTTCATTCAGCCCCTCTGTTAGCCCCCTACCTTAGCTATCAGAGGGTCCTAGAAGTTTGTACAAATTCCTAATCTTTATATAGTTAAGTTGTTAAAATTTAGGAGGTTTTATCATGAAAGCTAGTTTTTCCAGGGTTAATAAAGAGAATAAAGAAAAATTGATTGCGGATTTTTCAAAGAATAAAAAGTTTAACCCGATAGATATCAACATCTATACTCTCAATCAGAAGGAGACTTTAAACTCTGTCTCCACTTTAAACGAATTAAGAGAAATCCTCGACATGCCTTCCGACTCTTCAATCCCCGCCTTTTCACCCCCAATCTCTCAATCTACCGAACCCTTCCCCGAAAAGATGGAAGATCGTCTCCGAGTTTTCCGGATTCAAGATATCAAAAAGGATTCTCTTCTCGGACCCAAGATTCCCGATAAAGAATTTAAATCCCTTGTTACCGAAGCCATGGCTACTCTCAATGAAAAAGATTTTCTTAAAGAATTCCTCCCCACCAAAATCAAAACGGGAGATCATAAAGGCACCAAGTTCCCCCTCGAAGAATTAAAAGATCTGTACTCCATCGTACACCAAAACCATGTGTAAAACCTTTTACCCCAAAGGAGTTTCCTATGAAAAAACCCTTTAAAGAAATTCTCCTTTCTACCGCCATCGGCAAACTTCTTCAAGTGGATGGTAAGATTACTAAAGATGCTCTCAATACTACCAAGATCGAGTTTCTCTCCAAGTATTCCGGCACTTTCCATCCCAACCTTAACGAAAAAGCATGGAAAGAGTTTTACACTATTGTCCATATTAATTCCAATTCTATCCCTTTCACCACAGTTTCTCTTTCTTTCAAAGAACTTCTAACAGATCTCGTCTCCACTGTTCACAAATACAAAACTTTACCTGATTTCTTTGAGGATCCAATCTTTACTTCTCTCAAATTTCTTCTAAAACCTAGTGATATCAGAGAATTTTACAATACTGTCAAAAAGAATTCCTAGGAGGGTCATCACCAAAAAAAGATCAGGACTATCGATAACTCCCAACCTCCTAATCTATCTAGTACTCTATAACTCTATAAAGGTTAGCAGTTGCGAATTGTTTTTCTCCATATCCCCCAAGTCCTAACCCTATTTCTCCGATCTCTTAAAGAATAGCTTATTAAATTCAGTTCTCCCAATATTTTTTGGGGTGTCAAATTTTTTAAGATTTATTCCTTTAGATATAGTATTACTATTTTCCTTGGTGGATCGAGTTTTGTCAGCCTTTCTCTCAGTTTCAGCTGTGTCAGGGGGACTGAGAGTGAGAAGAAAGTTCTCCGGGTTAATTTCAGGGTTGACTTCTAGGTCGAGCTGGGGCGGGGCCCCTCGAAAGGAAAGGAATATTTTTATATTAAAATAGATCGAGCTCTCTGATTGGGCTGGCTAGCTGGGCTGTGTGTCAGCTGGTGTGCCTGTTGTGGGGAGCGTGAGCCTGTGTGGTGTGTGCTGTAACCAGTGCCATTGTTATAGGGCCTAAACAATTGTACCGGTTACAGATGATCCTCGTCTTTTTGGTTATAGCGGTGTGTGCTATACTGCTTTCAGTAACAGAGCATCTGCATAGGGCAGACGCACGGCAGCATAACGTATGGCCTTTAGGAGGGCTAAGAATTATGGCAGTAACAAGAAATTATTCGTTTAACAAGGTAGCGCCACGCTTCCGAAAAGAGTTGGTCGACGCATGGACTAGGAATGGTAAATCTCTGCGTCAAGCAGACGTTCGGGCTTACACCGAAAACCAGCAAGAAGCATTAGCCACCGTCAAAACTCTTGACGAGCTAAAGAGCATGATCGGTTACAGCGACAAAGACGCCGTAGCGTACGCTCCAGCGATAAGCAAGTTTGCAGCGTAGTTAACTTGCTCTAACTTCCCCACTATCCTCAGATAGTGGGGATTATTTTACCACAAAAAAAGATAAGAAGGGGAGGCGCGACTCTCTTAATAATAGAAACCAGTCTTTTTAGGAGTTTCTATGTCCCAAACCGTTCGAATCCGCCCCATCACAGGAAAGTTTCTTTCTATCACTGTTGACGGTATAACTAGAAGTATTTATACTGTCTCTCCTCGTGCTGTCCCAGACTCTAAAGGAAATATTCCCTTTGGTACTGAAGTCGAGGTAAGTGTTGCAAGAAAGATACTGTCGGTCCAACCCCCGGTAGCTTCAATCATTCCCGAAATCAAAAACGGTAAGTTTGTTTCCCCCCTCGAGAATGTATCTGAAGAGAAAGTTACCAAGAAAGATGCCAAGAAAGATGCCAAAAAAGCTTCCAAGGATACATCTTCTAAAGAAACCAAGACTTCCAAAATCGATGGTATCTTCCCCACCACAGATTCTGAAGATGACGAAGAAGGTTCTGCCCTTGGTAGTACAAACTCAGAAGACGAGATGGAGACCGAAGTTTAATTTTCTGATTCTCAATCAAACTCTTGCCCCTGAAAAGAATTTGAGTCGAAGATTTTTTCTTCTTCCCCCTCCGCACCTGGGGGAAGAGAAAAAGATTTTTTGATTTTGAAATGTGGTCCCCCACAAAATACTTCTACCCCGCAACTCAAAAAAGGTTTTAACATTTATGTTATCTCTCAAAAAATACCAAAAATCGAATCTTATTACTCTTCTTCAAGAACGTACTCAAAATGTAGCTAAAATGACAAATCCTGGTGATGAGGTACGCTCAATTGAAAGATCGCTTAGAAAATTAAATCAAATGGTGTATCTTCACAGAGCAGTTATTGTTAAGCCTGAAGCAGTCGTCGAACATAAAGGCGGGTTTTTTGTCGACGTCACTCCTTATCAAATAGATGAGATTGTTAATTTAATTTATTCCCCAACCCCTTTTTTGGAAGCATCTTTTTTAGATATGGAATTCGGTTTATTGCCCTTTATCTCTTCTTCTTCAACTGCATATGGAACAACCAACACTATAATTTCTTATATTGACCAAATTTCAAATCTAAATGCTATGGTTCGTCAGTTACATACAGCCTTCGACCATTATCTCTGGCCGATTACTCCCGAGGGGCATCGCTTTTTACAATTGAGAAATAAAAGCCCGTTGGTGGAAGTCCGGTTTTTACCGTACATTGATCCATTCAAAGAAGAAGTCTCCCTTTATGAAGACGAATTTCAATTCATTTTAGAACTCAGTTATCTTTATTTATTGGTGGAGAATACTATCCAAATGGCTTCTGGTCGGTCTTTGGGAGCTTTCAGGGAAATGGGCTTAAAGACCGAATATTTGGAAGGGAAGATCAAGGAACTTCTTACTGATTTCAGGAATGGAGGGTATGTGGGAGCCCCATTATGAGAGATTATTACATAGCTTCGGACAGGGTTTTGGACGTCCTCACTCCAAAAGTTCCCAAAATGGACATCCCTTATGGAGATACAGAGACTGCTCGCCTTGTCTTCTCTATCACAATCAAAGGCGCCATCAATATATTTTATGATGGCGAAGATGATGAGACAATGACTTTAGTTCAGGTTTATAAATTACCGCCAGATGTCGTCCCTTTTACTCCTTCCATTCAACAAGCTCCCCTTACTCCAATCACGCAAGAAGTCTGGGTAATGCAATCAGTTACACCTATTTATATCGGGAAAGCTTTAGTGACTGACGGAAAGCAAATAGAGATTCCTTATAGAGGTCTCACCCAGAAGGATTATTTGCTCCATCGTTGGACTTATTCCTTCACTACTTCCGACAGTTTTTTAGAGAGAAATCTATTCAGTCAAACATTAAGCCCTCCCATGAAGCTATTAGATTTCTCTCCATTCAAGGAATTGATCCGTTCAAATTCTTCCTCGAGAGCCTCCGCCCTCCTTTCTTTCACTATTCCTGAGATCGAAGATGGCGTTGTAAGATCTCGTATGGGGGATTTGGGAGGTACTCGTTTAGATGATGTCTCTGGTCATATTTGTTATTTTTCCACTGAAAGTTTTGCCCATCCTCCCTTGAGATGGATGCAGGTGATATCTTTCGAGGATTTGATGCCAGAGAAGCTCAAAAATGTCAGCAAGGATAATGCAATCCAGGTTATCACGGACGGTATTTTTAAAGGAGATATCCGCCTCACCTGCAATGATCCTTCTTTTTCTTTCCAAGGATACCATTATATTGCAACCCAATTAGATTACAATTATCAAGTGCCTGAGAACAGACCTCCCGTGAAGAAAAACCCTAAAATGGAGGGCACGATCTGTAAACATCTCTTCTCTTGTTTCAATTGGATCCGTGATAATACCACCGAGCTTGTTCAGATATTTTATGACAGAAATGCCCATCTTTTTTCAACCCCTGTTTCTCCCAGGGATATCAGTCCAAAAGAGTTGCAATTCGACGAGAATCTTTTTCCGGAGTATTTTAAATGATAAAAAAACAAGATTTTATAAATCGGTTTCTTCAAGTTCTTAGAATGAAAAAGGGTCGTGATCTCAGTTCTTTAGAAAAAAATCAAGCTGAGCATATAGCAGAAAAAGCATGGAATTTTTCTATCGAAAACCAGGAAGTTTTAAATGGCGATTGAAGATTTAATCAATTATAATGCATCTCTCAGGTATTTCGAGAGCGGAGTCGGTATTTTTGGGCAGAGAATTAGTTTTTTCACCCCCGATCGTAAGAATCTATACGGTCACGAAAATATTGATAAAATAAAAGAAGAAGCTACAGGAGTTCCAAGTATTTCCACTTCTTATAAAGCTTATTCCATCAAAGGCTTCATCGATTTCACCCTTAGAAAATCCATCATGCATCATTTCAATTGGTTTCCTGAGGACACTGATCAGATTTGTGTTTTAGTCACCACCCCTACCAGTCTAATCACCGTCGATTCTTATATCCGAACTAGCGTGATAGAAGGGGTCTCTGTCTGGGGGGACACCACTTTTTCCATCCGCAAGATCTTTGATGACGGCATGTATAAAATCCTTTCTCGTTTTTATATGTTGGTTCCGATAGTGTCGAGAGAGCTAAATGAGACTATTTCTCCCCAAAGATATAAAGGAGATTACACTATTTTATGAAACATTCAAGTCTTCCTTTAGGTCAGTATCTTCAATTTAAAGTCTTTGAGTTTTTTCGAGATCATTTTTGGCCAATGATTCTTCCTTACACTCCTCAAAGTGATCTCGCAGTCTCTCATCCATTCGATGTCGATGTTTCTGTCATCCTACGTCATTTATTTATGGCTCCCGAGCAAATTTCGAGGGAGAAAGCTTTCAATATCACAGGTGCTGCATCTCCTTTCATTTGTTTTTGGGCCAATTCCCCTCTCGAATTGCATACTCCCAATGGTGGTTACGGCAGCTCTATCCTTCCTCAATATTTTGAATATCTCGATGACGACCCCGATAATCCCGGCACTAAAATCAAAAAAATATCGAAAGGATTCCTACAGGATTATAAATTCAATTTCGAAATCTTCTCGTCATCTTATTACAAAGATTTCAGAGACAAGCTCAATTTTAATTTGCTAGAGCTTGATCGAATCAGATCTGTCCCGCTTTCATTAACTGAATTATTCCCAGGTTACGAGACAAAGATAGAACTTTTATTGAAAGGGATCAAATTTAAAGACACCACTCAAAGTGACACTACTTCAAGAGCTTTCTCGCTATCAGCTTCTTATGAAGCCAGCCTCACCTTAGCCACCCAGTTTAATTCAGAGGGTGTTTCAATTTCTGTGAATTTATATTTGAACGATTCCAAAATCTGGTCTTCTCTTCCTTAATTTAATAAATAAAATCAAAATGGAGATAGTAAATGTATCAATCAAAAATAGATCAAAAAATGGTTTACCCTAAGAAGACCGTTTCTAGAAGTACAGGAAAATTTGTTATTTTCAATCGAGGTACTTCTACCGGAACTTTTAAAATAGATGGGGAATTTCAAGAAATAAAAGCCGGCTCAAAGCTTATTGTCGGGAAAGGGGATAATGTTCGTCCTCATAGTTCTCATCCTCATATTGAAATTGTTGAAGAAATTGAAATTATTTCTGAAACTAAAGTTGTTGAAGAAAAGCCAAAAAAGAAATAAAAATTGAAAATGTCATTAAATAAATTATTTTTGAAAAAGGGTTCTTGAATGGATAAAGCAAGTGGTGTATATTTCTCATTGACTGATGAGTCAGTCAAGATTTCTGGCTCTTCCTCCTTGGATATCATCATCTCCGGGGTTTCGCAAAAAGGGTCTATCAGTAAACTCAACACTGTAACAGCTAATAATCTCCGAGAAGTTCTAGGGTATGATCTCTCTTATTCTTCAGAAATGCTTGGAGTAAGTCAAGTTTTGGAAGTAGTAGATAGAATTCGTTTCATGCGAGTTAACAAAGACGCATATGTAGGTAATGCATATTATCTTGAAGATGCTGTTGCAAAGACTTTGTCCTCTACTTCTTCTGCAGAAGAAGTCTCAGCGATTTCGGATCTCGTTTTTTCGATCTCCCACAAAGACGCAGGCGACTGGGGACCTCGTGCTTTCAAAATTGTGCCGAGAGCTTCTATCTATAATGTCTCCACTGTCGAATCTGGGCTTCCTTATAGAAAAAAATTCTCTAACAAAATGGGAACTTTCTCCAATTTTACTCTAATGCCTAACACTACCGATTATAAATATGAGGGCTTGGAGATTACTACTATCGACGGAAAAGTTCTTGCTGGTATAAAATTGCCCAATAATGTACTACCCGACGATCTTCTCGAGATTCATTTGATTGATCCCGTCACTGGAAATTTTACGACTGGTATCGGAGTCTATTCCAGAAAAGTGGGCACCCCCGATATTCTCACCCTCACTTCTACTCCAGGTCCTGCAATCTTCAAGATCAAGATCTATGAAGAATCTTATTCCGAATATACTTTAGAGTATGCAGAAGTTGTAACCAGCACCATCTTCAAAATCATCTCAGAAAAAGATTTTTCCACCGATTCTACTTCCAAAATTTATTGGAAAACTCTAAATTTTAAGGATGTCAAGATTGATGGCACCATGCTGCTATCTTCCTTTTTAGAGCCCACAAAAAGGGATTTTTTCGATAATTGGACCGTACTCCTTTCAGGAGACAACGGAGTCGCCCCTACTTCTATCGCAGATGTCAATTACAATCTTTTGACTGCTTCAGGAGCTAACATCTTAGCCCTGAATGGTCTTCAAACTTGTTCGATTGTTAATGGATTCTTGGAAAAAGGTACTTCCGAATTGATGTCAGTGTTTGTAGATATGCCGGCTTATCAAAAATATGAAGATGCAGAGCTTTGGGCTCAATGTTTGAGACGGACTCAATACGGTAGCATCTGTGCTGTTCCTGATGTCGTCAGAGTTGATGGGGTGGGAGAAGTTTATCTCTGGCCTTCCCTCAATCTTGTTAAAATTTATGCTTCCATGTTAGCTACTTATGGAACTTTAAATTATCCGCCAGCCGGGGTTCTTTATGGATCTGTAGCCGTCTCCTCTTTCTTACCAACCGATTTTAATTCTTGGGCAAATGAATTAAAATCCAATAGAATCAATTACCAAAAGAGTGGTCCCAATGGCCCAGTAATGTGGGAGCAAAGAACCCTTAATGGATTAAATTCAGATTTGTCTTACCTCAATACGGTTTTCATCTTGAGATCTCTCCGTAGTCAATTGATTTCTTATATGCAGAATTTCAATTTTCAACTCACCACAGGTGATCAGCTATTGATAATAGAATCTGGATTATATTCAATTTTTAATTCCATGAAAACCAGGAACTTTTTATCTTCCTTTAATTTAGATGTTCCTAGTTTCGAAGAAGCCCAATCTATGGGGAGGGAGATTGATATTCTAATGTCAGCTTCTATCACCCAAGATGGGGAAGTATATAATTTGAATTTGAAACTTGTGAATTACGCGTCTTAATTCAGATTTTTAATTAAACGAATTTTTAAAAGAACAAGGAGATTTCAAAATGCCACTTTCGATAGCAAATGTTGCACGTAATATCGGGGAAGCTCAGAGAGATTATATCTATAAAGTTGTGATCGAAGAATATCCAGCAGCCCTTTTAGTTATTTTTCCTGGAGCTAAAGATGTGATAGACAGTTTTGATTCTGTAACTACTAAAGGAATTTTCCCAACTCGTAAAACTGGTAAAATTGTATTAAATTGGGGCGGGGAGTTCATTCATTACTCGGGAGTAGATGAATCTAAGAAAGAAGGTGAGATTGAAGCCATTATTGATCAAGACTGTAAAATCTTGGATTTCTTTGAAGCTTGCAAGGATTTAACAGGGAATTATGAGAATAACGCGTCTCTTCCACGAACTATTTCTCGCCTTAGATTGGGAGTCTATCTTGTCGGAGTTGATAAGAAAACAATTAATGAATATCGTCAATTGATCGATGTCATGGTTCTCGGAGTTGAAGGCATTGAATTAAATAAAGCTGGAAAAGATCTTCTCAAAATGAAAATTAATATCACCTGGGATGGAATGCGTAAAGATGCAAGTTTTAGGGGAAAAACCATCTAAACGTGTTTAACTAAAGGTTACATTATGGGATTACCAATTTTTGTAACGGGAGAACCGAAAAAACAATGGAATTTTTCTTGGCAGATCCTTCCTCCCACTATAGCCCAAACATTAACTATTCTAAGTAAAAACAATGATCTTTCCGTAAAAGATCTTCTCTTGAAATTGGGAGAGTTTTTTCTTTCAATTGCTACCTCTATTTATGTTTCTCAATTAGCCAAAAAAGTTGATTTACCAGATATGGTAGCAGAGACCGAAAAAAGAAGACTTTCTAGTGTAGAATTCCCGTTTGTCACTTCTTTCCCGTTAGAATTCATTAAAGTAGAATATATGGAAGATATGCTCAACACAGTCTATCTTTACCATAAAAAATGGCAAGATCTCTCGAGAGTGGGAATGGATTTTCTCCCAATTTTATCTTGTTGTCAGCAAGGTGTTTATATCCCTACTGCAATGATTCCGACAGGCCCTTTTCTCCTTACAGGCAGTTTATCTGGGACTTCCCCCGTCGGTGCTGCTGTTGGGGGAGCTGTTGGAGGAGTCAACTCCGCATTCAAAAAATTGGGATTGGGTCCTATCCCGATAGCTACCGAATTGCCAATGGGGATAGAAACCTTCCCTCAAATTTATCCTGTGAGAATTTCAAGAACTTCTCCAGATAAAAGTGCCTCTATTTTATCAACTACAACTGTAACTTATATTAGAGTACCAAAAATAGAAATAAATCCTCTTGCTGCTTTGAGAGGGTTTCCACAAATTTTAGGTTTTTAAAAGGAGTATTTATGAAAAATCTTTTTGAACTGGCTACAGGTAAATTGTCAGTTCTCGGGGAAGTTCATTTAGATCCTGTTATGAAAGGTCGTCATTTCGATGTCCTGACTCTCGGTGATCAAGAGAATTTCGAACAGATAGTCATTTCCATTCTTAGGGATTTGATGGACGAAGATCCTGAAAAACTTACTATGCAGGAATTGTATCATGTTTGGACTTTTGTCAAAATTTCGACATTAGGGCCCACTCTATCTGTTTCCGCAAATTGTCCAAAAGAGATCGGTTTCAAGACCGAAACTGGACAGAGAGCCTCCAAAATCTGTAATAATTCTCTCGAGACCACCATCAATCTCGCTGAAGATTCAGACATTCTTCGTCTTCCCAAGAAATATGTTGTCCCTTCCCTAGAATTTTTACTTGAATTGGAAGAAGGAAGCAAAGTTTATTATTTCCGACCTCCTACTCTCAAAGAAGAGATCTTTTTATTGTCCAGATTTCAAGAAGATGGTTTTTCTAGGACAGATATTTTAGACCTTCATAATAATTTAGAATGCTCCTTCCGTTTTTCTAAACACAGAATGTTATTGCATGTGACAGATGAAAAAGGAAATTTTTTATTCTCGGATTATAATGATAGGGAGAAAGCCATCGATATTCTTTTAGATGAGAATCCTATGCCTGTAATTGCGAACATCACAAAAATAGTGCAAGAGTTAGCAACTTTTGGGGTGGTTACAAAAGCTAAAAACGTCGTCTGCTCTTCTTGCCAATCTGAAACAAAATTATCGCTCCCTCTTAAATCGGGACTGGCTTTTTAGAACGGCCTCCAGTCCCGATGAATTTATGACAGAAACCGTTCTTCCCTTAGTTTGGTTCGAGATAGGATCTTTAGAGGAGATTTTAGATCTTCCCAAGACCTTAATTGACCGTTTGGCTAGATATTCTCAAGACGAAAATGTTGTAGAGAAATATAAAAATTTAAAGGGTTTTAATTATGGCGGATGATATAACTGGTTCTACAAATTCTTTTGGAGATAGAGGAGAAAATTTATCTAATCTCCCTGTCCCCTATAATTCTCCTGATGCTATTTCTGTAGTAGTGGAGTCTTTTAATAGTTTTGCAGATTACATGGAAGATTATTTGGAGGAAGATGAAGAGACTATTTCAAAGACTTCTTCCAAAAGCTTCTTCACTACTCTCAGAAATATATTCCCCAGTTCAAAAAAATCTTTTACAGAGACAGATTCTGATGAACAGATAGAAGAATCTGAAAAAGAGCTCAAAAAAGATTCCAAAATCACTCAGGAAGATGTCCCCACCATCTCTGAAGCCCTTGTTCCTATAGTTCAGGAGATTTTTAGTTCTTCCGGAAATATTTTAAATTTTTTCAACCTTGAAAATAATCCCCTCTCTAAGTTATTTGAAATTTTTTCCGGCTTTAAAAAGTCTTCTTCAAAAGATGACGAGATTCTTTCTACACCAGCTTTATCTAACAACGATTTCAACCCTTTACTGTTGCCACCTCCTGGTGAAATAATTTCAGGCAAAAGTTCTCCTGATTCTCCTCTGAATCTTCCACCTTCTTCTCCTTTAGCTCTTCCACCACCTACTCTTTTGGATTCTCCTACTCCTTTGGCTCCTTCTTCTCCTTTATCTCCTCCGGCTTCTCCTCTGGCTCTTCCTCCACCTTTGGCTACTGAGGATCCTTCTAAAGTTTTAAGTGATAATGTTAATGAAGGGTTTAATAATTTGCTGGAATCCCCCAGTAATACTACTTTTGGAGGATTCCTTGAAAATAGTTTAGGATTTGGAGATGATAAAGGTTCCAAAATGTCTTTTGAATTAGGCCCCCTGACACTCCTTGCTATAGGTGCAATTGTTGCAGCTGTAGTTGCGTTAGTTCCTTTCTTGGAAAAACTGGCTGAAAATGCAGGCGAATTGATAAATTGGTTTGTAGGGGATTTCTGGAATCAAGGACTTCTTCCTTTCATCCAAGCTGTTCAGGGTCCCATCCTCTCTTTATCTGCCGGAGTCTCGGGTCTTATAGACACAGTTTTCCCCGCAATCAGTAATTTATTGGGCAGCGTTTTAAATGTTTTAACAGTTTCTATCACTGATATTCTTAAAACTATCTCGCGTGTAGCAGAAGAGGTCTTAGAAGTTGCAGGGAATATTTTAATAAGAATACTCGAAGGGATTGAATCAGGCATCATCGCTTTTTTCGAAGATCCTATCGCATTTTTCGCCAAGCTTGCCACAACCCTTCTTACAGAGACGATTCCTGAGTTAATAGGGTCTATAGCCAGACTCATCCCAAATACCCTTGCACAGATTTTTACCCCAAGAAAGGCGGCTCAAGCTGCAGAACAAAAAGCTTTGAAGAACCAAGTTACTCCAAGTCTAGGCAATAATCAAGTTATTGATGTCTTAAAAGTTGAGACTCTCCAAGTAAACCAGATAGTTGGAATTTCTTCTGCAAACTCTACTGCAATGGGGACTCCTCCTCCAGTTTCCGGTTCTGACGCAACTGGGGGAGGGCAGAATATTAATTCTGCCACCACCGTTAATATTTATTCACCTTCTTGTAAATCTGTCATGAACAAATCTTAAAAGGAGATTATATGAGTTTACCTGGGACTATTCTCGGTCTTGCTGCTTTAACTGGTACTGTTAAAGAAATGTTCAAAATTCATGATGATTATGTGATTAATTCCAGTTCTCTTGTAATTTTTAAATGTCCTAATAAAGGAACTGGAATTTTTTCTAAATCAGCAAATTTTGGGGTAACTCGGCCAGTCACCGGAATTCTTTCGGAAGGGCTCAATCTTTCCGCAGTTTCTGAATGGAAGAATTTTATTGGTGGAATTCCTGCAGGAGGTAATCTTGTTGATATGTTTAATATGGCAGGTCAAATGTTAGGAGGAGTCTCTATATACCAGCCTTGGTTTTCTAGAAAATATTGGGCCAAAACTGATCCTTTAAAAATGGATATCCCGATGGAATTCATGACGTTCTATAATGCAAAAGAAGAAGTCTGGGATGCCTGCCTCACCCTGTTATCTTATCTTTATCCTCGACATGAAAAGGGAGTAGGGGATCTTCTTAATAATGCAATAAGTAGTGAAACACCTCTGCTAAGCAAAGCAGCCACTAAGTTGTAGAATTCGGGAACAAATTAGGGGTCACCACCTCCACCCTCAATAATCTTCTATCTATCTATCATATTCCAGGACCTCATTTATTTTATTCTTCTCAATCTGAAGATAGTAAAGGAGATATGGTCACAGTTTATGTAGGAGATAATATAGTTTTTAAAGCCTGTTATATCACTAAAGTATCGATATCTTTTTCACCCACCATGGATTCTAAAGGGTATCCATTAAGTGCAAAAGTGGTCGTCTCCCTTGAAAGTATGGAAGCGACAGTAGTGGATCAAAATGGAGAATTCAACACTTCTTCATTAGGAGATAATTCAGGCGTCACTTCAGTCAGTTTGTCCAGTATAGAGTCCTTTAATCCTTCTTAGGAGTAATTATGTTTTTCAAACCTTCTTCTTTTAGCACTACTAATCTCTTTTATTTAACTTCGATAGAATTGCAGCTTACAGAATCCTCTGCTCACAGACTCGATAGATGTCATGAGTTTTATAATCCAATTATCCGAAATTGTTTTCTCTGTTGGTTGAATGCCACTTCTAATATCAGAGCTAAATCCGGCACCAATATGAAATTATATACTCCAAGCTTTTATGATAATTTTTATGGGAAGAAAAGTTAATGTTTAGCCTGGATAAGAATTTTGTACAAATCGATAGTTTATTCTTTGAAGAAGACTCTCGTATGGCTTGCCCTACTCTCCAAGTCAAATTTATTATGAATAAAAAAGAAGTCGAAGATCCCAGGAAAGGCCTGCTTCTTCAAAATCATGTATGGGAGGTAGAATCTTTTAAAATGGTTGATGCCTCTGACAGTTATATTTTCGATGTTTCTGCAGTTCCTGCCGGCATGAATTCAATTCTTCCAGGAGTCTCTTCTCCTTCCGAAATAGCTCTCAGGCTGCCTAATTATTCTCTCAATCCTGGAGATTCCTCCCCTTCTTTCTTACCAAAAGTTGTAAATTGCACTGCTAAAAAACTCATCTTAAGAAATAGGCTTAATTTTTTAGAAGAATTCTTTAATGATCCCGGGAATGCTTATTATATCTATGCAGCCGAGAGTAAAATTTATTGCAACACTTATAAAAGTCTTCTATCTCAAGGGGTTTATGAAGTCTTGATCCCCACCGGATTATCCGGCAGCCTTTCTTCTTCCTATGTTGATGATACTACTGAATCCCGGGGAGGGGGTCTCCCACCGTCTTATCTCGAATATTCTACCCTAGATTATTTAAATTTTATGATTACCGAGAAGATCGAAATTCAATCTTCGGTCAGATTAGCTCCCCTCTTTGCAAACTGCTCGTTAGAGTTAGAACTTGCTAAAGGTAAAAATTGGGTCTGTGTTTACCATACTTATAATTTAAAAGCCGATCCTCTCAGTCACACCACAGTTTTTGCACAGTTGGATTTAAAAACGATCCCTAATTATATTAAAGAATCACAATAAGGATTAATTATGGCAGATGGTTTTCAAGTAGGAGTTGGACTTCCCGGAGTTCCAGAAGTCCCAGGAGTCCCCGAAGTTCCCGGAGTTCCGGAAGTTCCAGGCCTTCCGGCATTGCCGGGGTTACCGGGCCCCCCTGGTGAATCCTCCGATATCATTTTTATTGAAGCGACAGGTGTCCTGGAGGCCACTCTTCTAGAAGATATGGTGGAGACAGTCGCAAGTTGTCATAAACCTTATATCCGATGTTTGGTCCCGGATATTTACGGGCCTAAAAAAGAAGAGATTCCTTTAGTTTATGTCCCACATTGGTTTCTAGTCCTCCCTCTCAGAAAAGGGGATAAAGTTTTAATCAAATTTTCCCAGGGTTCTCCCAGATATCCGTATCTCTGGAGACCGGTTAAAGATTATGTCCTTCCTACTGAAGTTTATGAGACTTTTAATATGCCAACAAATGGAGAACTAGTTAATTTCCCAGAAACCACCCCCACTGTTTCTGCTTTCATTTTGAACAAAAATTTTTATGTTATAGGCACCGATAAATATATCTTTGTACATACTGAAAACCAGGTACAAATCCTTTCTCCAGATGGAGTGACCTTCTACACTACTCTCTTTCAGATTCTCACGGATGCTATTAAGATTGAAGTTCAAAACGCTTTCGAAGTTAAAATAAAAACTATGATTTTTGAAGCTTCCCAAAGCATCGAGTTTAAAGTGGGAACTTCTTCTCTCAAATTAGAACCTTCTAAGATGACCATCAACGCCACTCTTGCGGAATCGACAGGGAGTGTTTCCCCTAAGCCTGGAGGATTTTTATGCAGCTTCCCCATTGACACTTATTCCGGGCAGGTCCAAACAGGATGAGTATGGATTCAGAAACTTTAAAAAATTGGATCTTTTCTGGAATGGATGCTTTTGGAGCTGGAGTCAATCTTAAGACTCTATCCCCTGTTCTTCCTGAGTTACTCAACAATAAAGCTTATAAATCTCAGATAATCCCTGTAATAGATACTCTAATTGAGATGGCTGGAAAAAGTGATACCAATTTCCCTACAATTCAATATCTCAACATCTTGCCGCCTTTGAATGCTTTCAAATCCGCTATCCAGAGTTCCTCCATCCCGGATTCTGGGGATGTCACAGAGACTGATCACTGGAGTTCTTTCATTTCACAAGCAGAATCTATCAAATCTCTTTGTGAAGGATTTCCTGAAGATTTTCAAAAAATGATGTCAGATATTCTAAAGAAATATATTGAAGGTAATATTCAGATTGATTATTCTTGGAATGGGATATCTCCTGCTCCAAGTCCTGATCCTATAACAAGTTTCACCGTTAAAAATTCGCCTCCTATTCTTAATGGGTCTATAACAATAAATTTTAATCTATTACCCGTACCCACCCATTCTGCCTTAGGAGTGCAGGTACAAGCAGTGATTGTTGGCAGCAGTATCACCTTGCCACCTACTTTTGCACTAGCTCCTCCTTCTAAAATGCTCTGCAAGACCCCGGTGCCTTATGCACCAACTGGGTTAGAAGGCGCTAAAGATAATATGTCTGATTTTGCGACTAAAACTATAACTTCTATAAAAGGTTCCATTAATCCCGCCCCTTCACTTGGATCACACCTAGCATTCGCAGCCCCTCCTGGTGTAGGAGCTATAATGGTATCCATCTCATAAAAATAGATAAATAAGAAGAGTTTAGGAGGAAATATTTTTGATTACTTACCATGAAGAATTTAGTGAAGATTTTAACACCAAGATCCAAGGAAAAGAAGGAATACGAGAGCTTATCATGGCCAGGCTTAAAGTAAAAGCTGGTGAAATCCCTTATTTTAGTGGAGGGTTTCATCTCTCCGAATTTACTTATAATGCAGAAGTCGCTTATGCATTAAAGAATGTTCTCCCTGAATTCTCTTTTTCTATCGATCTAAAAAGCGGCAAAATTGTTACTGGAGATATCAGTATTGATGTGTCGGATATCGGAACTTCTTAGGAGTCCTTAATGATATTTTTACAAAAATTCCTCTCCAATTTCACTGAAACAGAGAAGAATTCTGAATTAGTAAAAATCGTATCCCAGATTGGGGTAAATATGGAAGCTAGTATCATCTCAGATTTTACAGCTCTAGCTCTCAGTTCAACTGAGCTAATCCATTTTTCTGAATCGAGACTTAGGTCTTGGCTAGCTTTCTTTTTCCAGGAAGTCCGAAATTATATCTCGGCTAAAGGAATCGCTGTTCTTAAAATTGAAGAAAGCACTGCTTCAATCAGTATTCCCGCTGGGAAAATACTTCAGACAAAAAGTGGTGTAGATTTCACCCAGACGAACACTTTATTTTTGAATGAAGGAGAGTCTTCTGTTGTTGTTCTCAGACAAGGTAAAAGTGTTGAATCCACCGGGATTTATTCTGAAAATATTGTTATCACATCCGAAAAAATAGATATCTCTGATTTAACTGTATTTTTGAATGGGGAGAAAATCTCAAAAGTTAAAAATTTAACAGAAGTTAACAGTAATCAAACTTCTATTATCCCCCAAGATGGTTTTTGGGCTTTTTTCGAGAATGGCCAAATGGTCATCAAAATTTATAAAGGCTCTACTACTCCCGACCCTGAAGGCCAAAGTTACTCCGTAACTTATTGGACGTGTGATGGTACAGAAGGTAATATTCCTCTCAACAGCCTCGAAGGTTATCGAGACGTCCTTTATGATACTCTAGGAGTCGAAGTTGTTTATTCTTTAACTAATCGTGAAATTATAAATGGTGCATCTGCTCCCAAGAAATTCGATTTAGTAAACCTTCTCAGAAAAACCTTCTATGTTCAAACAAGCGTTTCTTCTGTTCCTGAATATCGCAGGTGGTTTTTGACCCAGCCTGAAGTTGGAGATTGTAATGTTCAATCCGATTATACCAAATGGATTGAAACCGGTTCTACCGATATTACAGGGATAGTCGATGTTTATTTAGCTGGTGTCGAAGGCAATGCTTTAAGAGAAGATCAATTAGATTCCCTCAGGACAAAATTAGAAGAAGTTAAAGATATTGCACTAATCAAATTCAAACCTTTTGAAGAAGTCTTCCATTATTTCGATTTTATTTTCCATTCATCCAGTGATGAAAGTAGTTTTGTTAATGCTATGCGTTCAGTTTTCCAGAATTTTTATGATGTTTCTTATAATAAAGAAGAAGGGCTCTCTAACTTTAAACCCCTGAATCTTGATCTCATTATGGAAAAAGTTCCTAAAATCTATTCTTCCAAAGGTGTTACTATCAATGGATTTTATTATAAAGAGATTTTAAATGTAGATCCGACTTCTGAGGTCACATTTCCCACATTCAGTGAAGCTGTTCCGGGAGGAAGGTATGAGCTATGGGAAGAAGGTGAAAAAACAGTCTCTTTCACGGGTTATAAAATCAAAGATGTTGGAGAGATCTTCAATGATAGTACTAAATTAAAAGTGGGAACTTATGGTCCGGATGGTACTATCCTTATATCCTATATTATGCCTGCTGGTTCAATCTTGAAATGTTTCATCAAGATGGCCGTTCCTAAAATCGCAACAATGGGGTCTGAGAATGCTATTCGCAGACTGAAAGGAGTCTCTTTTGTCAGAACTTCTTGAAAATCTATTTCCTACAAATTCCGATATACAAAATTATATATCAAAGAATACTCCTGAACAATATAAATTTATACGGAGAGTATTTCAGCACTTCCTAGAAGCCATTTTTTCTTCTGAGGATATCCGAAATTCTGTTGAATTATTAGATAGGCATTTTGACCCTAAATCTGAGATTCTTGTTCAGGGAGAATTGTCTGAAACTTCCAATTTTTTCACGGACCCCGAATCTCGGAAATTCCTTATGTGGGCCAGGATCAAAAAAGATCTAAATCTTTATAAAGAAGTGGGGGAGTTTTATTTCTCTTCTTCTTATATCATCAGATATACTCCTGATTTCCTTCCTCCCTCTATTCCCGGAAAAGAAAATGACATCATAGACCCTTTTCCGGTTATAATATGGTTAATTTCTTATACCTACGATGAAGATTCTTATGAAGATCTGAAAACTCAAACTGATTTAGAACGAGAGTCTTCTAAAATCTTAAAATTTTGGGTTAATTTGTTTCCAGCTAGAATCCCTATGGTCCCGATATTTATTCCTGTCTTTATCATTTCTATAAAAACCTCTTTTGAGGTCACTATCCTAGATTCTCCTTTTGAATTCTCAGAGAACATCCTCTTCCTTAATAAATTATCGGATGAAGAGATTGCTAATTTATACAATGAAGTAAGTGAGAAAAATATTTCTCCAACTGTAGAAGTGGTTAGAAATAGTAACAGAATTAAAAGATGGCGTATTTCTCAAGAAGAAGATTTCGGAATTTTTTCTATTGAATCCGGAGATGAATCTATTAAATCACCTTTTGTTTTTTCTTTCAATTTCTTTAATAAGATTCCCACAAATTGGCATCTAAAATTTGTAGATTTAATTATAAATTTCACTCCTGTCGAATTCTTAGTTCCTGTAACTTTGGATGAGAACAAAGGAGACACTCTCGATAGAGGTGATATCCTAGATTCCCGATTTGAAGGGGATTATGTTCCTCCCGAGCCAGAACCTGAGCCAGAACCCGAACCTGAGCCTGATTTCGACACTTTAGATTCTGGTGACACTCTCGATATGGGTAAAACATTGAATTTAGGATTTGAGGAAGATGACTCCATAGTTCCCGAACCTGAGCAACCTTCTGACTCTAGTATTCTAGATTCTGCAGAAAATTTAGATTCTGAAGATGATGAATCTTTAGATTAAATCATCTTTAAGATTTAATCTTTAACTTAAATATAATTATCATCTCTATCAAAAGAGGCCATTTTGAGTAATATAAATTTAGGTCGTCAAGATATTGTTTGGCGTTATGAAGCCCCTCTTAGAGGGAATTTCTTTGCTAAAGCTATGCACGGTCTTATTAGACCCGGTTTTATAGAAGTTCCAGGTATTTCCCAGAACGGAGCACAGCTTACTATTTCTTCATTTTCGTGTTTTATCGTCCCAACAAATTCAACCAGTGCTTCGACTAATAAGCTTGTAAAAATTGTTACAAATGATGCAATTAGTCTCACTGTCCCCCGAAATACGGTGGCTGTCGGGGTATCTTATGAATTCAGGACTGAATCTTCCTGGTATGCAGATTTTGATTTTCTGAGAGAAGACAACCTCTTGGGTTATAAAGGAATTATTCTCTGCGAAGTTGTAATGGAAGAAGACAACATCCTTACTTGGAGTTCTTACAGAACCACAGTTGTCCAAGAAAATACCGATTTTATAGTTCCCACTGGAGTTGTTGAACAACACTCTGATGCTTACAGAATCAATAAAAAAGACTCCCCCGCTAACGGAATGACCTTCACCCCTCCTAATGGAGTCTATTATGTGGGATATTTAGGGAATGTTGTCGGTAAAAATGGGCCTGGACTCTTTTTCTTTGATTTTGCTCCCGAGGTTCTTACAGGGATTGAGATTCTAGGTAAGATCGATTTTACAGGAGACTCTACAACTTCTACTATCACAAATTTTTATAGAAACACTTTCTATAATCCAGTCTCCACCGAAAATTATTTCTTGCTTGAGAAGCCTATTTTAAAGACTTCTGAAGGTGTTTCAATTGTTGATTATTCTTTTGAAGCTCTATTTCCAGAATCCGATCGTAAAATTAAAATTATGGATTCCACTAATTTAAATGTGGCAGTGCCAGCGACTGGGGTAATTTTTGATTTTGAGGACAATATTCTGCATAGGAATATTGTCCCCTTAGAAAATGTTATCGAGATCCAGAATTTTCAGGGATCAGTCGTCGCATTGCAAGGCCCTTTCAAGAATCGTAGATTGAATTGGAAAGGAAAAGTCCTTGATCTTTTCGAACCCTGTCCTCTCTCTGATCCTCTTTTTATCCAGAATCCTTACAAGATGGTTTTTACGGAAGAAAGAGTTTTGGAGACAGTTTCTTTTTCTAAAGAAGAAGCTGCTTTCACTTTACCGGCTTCTTCTCCAATCACCAAATATATAGTTTTAGATACTAGGGGCAGATCTTTAACTTTAAAAGATAAAATTAATAAAGGAAATGTAGTTTTTGGGCAGTATAATTCTTGGACTGAGAGTGATTTACCGGAACTTTCTTTAATTACTGAAAGTTTCCTCTCTGGAATAACTCCTGTTTATTCAGATTTAGCAGGCAGTGATATACCTGCTAATTTTGAAGTGATTCATAATTCTAGGAATTATTATTCATTAGAAAATATAAGGAATGCCCCCTCCAATTTTAACCCTACCAAGTGGAAAGGGGCTGCTCATGATGATGTAATACTAGTTCCTGAGAATCCTGTAGATTCTCGCAGGAGTGCTTTACAGATAGAAGGGAAAATTCAGACATTTGTAAATAATGGGGAGGATTATTATACTGTAAATTTAAATGGAAGAGATTATCAGATACCTGGTTTCGATTTTTTGAGAGTATTATGGCAGAATAATACATTTCATGTATTAAATTCTGTACGACCCTCTTTAAAAGAGGGTATTTCAAAAGAATTGTTTTTTACTCCCGAAGCTAATATTTCTGTAACAGATGATGACGAGTTTAGGATAAATAAATTTCTACATATTAAAAGTCTTATTTGGACTGGATCTCATGAGGTGTCTGGTGAGATAAATCCTGATCTACCTCCACCAAATAGTCCCTTCTTTAGCATCTTTAATCGAAGGGGACTCTATGCTATTCAAATAACCTTCCTTAATTATTCTGTAACCTCCTCTTTCTTCTTATTTGACCCTCAATCTGAAGAGACAGAGAGTATTCCTTTTAGTTTACCTGGACAAGATCTTCCTGAAAATCTAATTTATAAACACTTGTTTGCTCAATTTTATGCCTCTACTCCTCTTTCTGATATATATGCATTTATAATAGAAAACATCTTTTTTATAGGAGAAATCTCATAATGAAAAAAATAGCAATCCATTTTAATAAAGGATTGATTTCTGGCTATACTAATTTCGAGTTTTTTCGTGGAGATCTCAGCACTGTTTTAATAGTTGAAGTGGAAAATGATTTCAATTGTGAAAATTGGAAGGTAGTTAATTCTGAATTAGTTCCAAAAGATCCTGAAGAAATCACTTTAAGAGATCTTAATCGTTTAAAAGCCGAGAAAATCTCTAAAATAGAAAAAGAGCGTGATATTCGTTTATTTAACGGTATGATTTATAATGGTAAAAAGATCCATACAGACACCGAAGCCATCAACAATTATCACATGTATCTTAATGAATATAATTCTCATATGTATTCTGAAACAAATGGTGTTTTTGACAATAATCGGTAAACAAAGGGGTTGCGGGCCTTGCAACTAATATTCTTAACCCACCTCCCAAAC
>JACSEB010000007.1_pt1 | contig 24850 bp, 32 predicted proteins | sample 8225501 | NCBI WGS metagenome assembly JACSEB01 (sample SAMN15704856, study PRJNA648150) | viral metagenome | isolation source: viral RNA from sea star tissue collected in USA, Olympic National Park, and... | host: Pisaster ochraceus | collected 2013
ATTTTTTAGAGTTAATGGACAAAAGATAATAGTAAGATAATCGTTACGATTTTTACTATTATCTTTTGTCCGTTAACTCTAAAAAATCTACTAATATTCTGGAGTTTTCAACCTGTCTCATCAGTACACCGCCGGTCAATGCGATGTAGACCGGCGGAGGTTCCCGCCGGTTTCGACCACTAAATATTTTATATATTATTCCAAATCCTCCCGCTCTTCGATATTCCAGTTGTCGCCTGGCATTCCGCTACCCTGAACGAGCTGGTCTGTTTCATCCCAGCTGTAGATTCCGGATGTGTCGTCAGGATCCTCACCGCCAAATGTGTCTAGGTTTGATAAATCAACTAACTCCTCGATTTTTTCGACCCGATCCTCAAGTGCTTTTTCAAGTTCCTCCAAATTATCGCGTAGATCCCTCAGGTTCCTGGAACTCCATACCTGATCGACTAGCTCAACCAGGTTATTTTTAAGCGTCGCCTCGGCGGAATCAGCCCACTCGCGGAAATAATCCCAATCCTCGGATTCTGCGATATCGTCCGACAACCATTCCAGATTGTCCATTTCCTCGAGTGCGTCCCGGATTGCGCCCGGCATCCATTCCTCGACAAATTCAGGATTGCTCCGCTCCGCATCCTCAAAATAGGTCCAGTCTCCCCCCTGTTCAAAAACGAGATCGTAGCCGTACGTCTTGTTTTTGTAATCGACGGTGAGCATTAACTCCAGTCTCGTGCGATTGCGTAGATCGTGCTCGTTGATAACCAGCAAATCCTTGGTTAATATGATTTCCGTTTTGTCCATGTCTGTCCTCCATGACCTGTCTTCGTCAGTACCAGGCGGTCAATCCTGGTAGACCGGCGGAAATTCCCCGCCGGTTTCGACTACTAATAATCCTCATCCTCGATCGGATTCGACTCGTGGAATCCGGCAGCAAAACCCTCCGCCATGCCAAGCGCATGCGGGTATTTTTTCGTTCCCCGTGCGCTGTCCGCTTTTCTGGCGTACAACAGCGGCATATTTTCAACCATCGCGCCGTGACCTAAACCCTCGGGAAATCCTTTGGCGTAGCCGGTTTTGTAACTGGATTCCTGCCGTATTTTTTCCAAATCCATGTTTTGCTCCTGTAGTCTGTCTCATCAGTTCCGCGGCGACCAACCCGCGGAAGACTCCCCGGCAAAATTAAGCCGGTGAGTTTCGACTCTATCTGAATTCCGGGTGAAATCCGGGCAGCATCTGTACGTAGCTCCACACGCCGTCATTCCGCGCGAACAAATCGCCAATAACGTTGCTCGCAATTTTCCGGCTCATGTTGCCAACATCTATACCGTAGCTGCGCAGGATGCTCCGTTGCTTGGATGTCGGAGCCTTGTCATATGTTGTCGGAGCGGCGGGAGCGGATACGCCAATGCCATTGTCCGCATTATATTTGGCGTGAGCGTCCAATCGAATTCTCAGTACCTGCATCTCAATCATCCCGTCAAATTTGCTCCGCAATGATTCCCACTCTTTCTCACGCCCGATGTGCTTTGCGTATTCTTTCAGGTCGCTGTCCCTGATTACGTTTCTCTTTATCATTTCTTGCTCCTCTATAATCAGTAGTATCGCACGGCTGTATTTTTTATGCAAGCAAAAATATGTATATTTGCATAAATAATTGTCTTTTTTTCATCTTTTTTTCAGGTTTTTACTTCACATCTGTTGAGTAGTTGTGTAGTAGTTTGCCCGGCTATTGCTATTGCCCGGCTATTGCGGTATATTCCTACGTATATGTAGTTTTTTGAGGGTAAAAAAAACAGAGTTATAAAATGGCAAAACACATAAAAAGATCAGATACATTAACTCCGCGCCAGGAAAAATTTGTAACCGAATATGTTAAAGAAATTGGAGATGCGTACTCAAAAAACAGGCGACCTAGCGGCCGGGTAGCAGCTATCCGTGCGGGGTACTCCGAGAAAACCGCGGATAGAACGGCGTCGTCTTTGATTCGCAACGAAAAAATCAAGCCGCGTATCGACGAGGAAATACAGCGCGTGCTGGGCGCGAGCCGGGAGTCGGTACGGTACAAGCTCATCGAGCGGTTGAACATAACGGGATTTAGTGATGTTTCACTTTTCGTCGACGATCAAAACAATGTTTTGCCGAAATCCCAATGGCCGCCGGGGGCAAGTGTCGCCGTGCAGGAAGTGGTCAGTATCCCGACGCCTAACGGGATGCGGACGGAGATCAAGCTCAAGGACGACAAGAAATCCCAGGACCTACTTATCAAGCTCCTGACGCTCACCGAGGAATTGCCCAAAAAGGTGAAATTAGACATTTCCATGCTCACGCCGCAGCAGCAGGACGACCGATTGCAGGAGTTGCTAGACAAAATGCAGTAGCCGGATACGTTTTGCCGCGGGAAAAAAGCGCGTTTTCGGAGCTAAAATCCATACAAATTGGAGATATTTACCGCATACATTAGAGATTTTAGATTGTTTGTTAGGCAATAACTGCTTTTATGTATGCAAATACGTATAAATATATACATAGTAAGGATTTAGCTAGCCTTGAGGATTGGCTATAAGAAGCCCTAAAATCACGGTAGTATGATTTATTCGGTTTTGTTATATAAGTGCCTGAGAATCAATCCTCAATAGGGTTGTGTATAAGATTAACTATAGGCAGTGAGTTGAAAATGAAGAAGAAGTACGATATCCAAAAGTTAACGCCGAAAGAGAAAAAAGAGCTTACGTACCTCATGAACCACCGCAAGGAGTCGCCGGTTTCGCCGAAGATGGAACAGTTTAGAGGCTTCCCCGTGACCTTCCTAGGCGCACGTGGTGGCCGTGGAGCGGGAGCGAAAACACGGGGGTTCATATCGTTGATCGTGCAGGAGGCACACCGCGAAAAACACGCCTACGTTATGCTCCGCGAAATCCAGAAGTCGATACAAGACTCTTTGTACAAAGCGATTCAGGAACAAGTCGGACGACTAATGTATAAGGGCTGGCGGTTCATTGAGACAAAAATCACCTCTCCTGCGGGATCGGTGTTCGCCTTCCGCGGCCTGAAAGACCTGCGGGCAGCCCATGCCGTCAAAGGCCTGGAAAATTTTGATCGGATATTCCTTGATGAAGCGGCTCATTTTTCAGAAACATCAATCAAGCTCCTGCTTCCGACGATCCTGCGCAACAATGGATCCAAGGTCATGTTTGCCTACAATCCGGAAACAGACTATGATCCGATTACAAAGCTCATATGGAATCGTTACAGAGATCGGCCGGATAAGGCCTTGCTCGTTGAGATGATGCCGTGCGGGATTGATAATCCCTGGTGGAATGCGGAATTGGAGGATGCGAGTGAGGTATTGCGGGCAGATGATCCAGACGATTGGGAGCACACCTACGGCGGACAATCGCGGAAACAGGGCGAAAACTCGATTATATCGCGGGAGCTGATACGGCAGGCAGCGGATCGGAATATCGTTGAACCGCAGGGGGTTCTTCAGCTAGGGGTAGACGTGGCCAGATTCGGCAGCGACAAAACGGCAATCTACGTACGGCGCGGGCTAAAAGTTCTGGATTATAAAATCTGGAGCGGGCAGGACACAATGCGAACGGCAAAAGAGGCGTGGTCCATGGCGAACAACGACCCTGACGCGCTGATTGTAGTCGATGATACAGGCGTAGGCGGCGGGGTAACTGACCGGCTCAAAGAGCTGGGGGCTAATGTACGGCCGTTTATCGCTGGATCAAAACCGAAAAAACGAGACAAATATGTCAATGCAAACGCCGAGCTATGGTTTTCGTTTCCGGTCCACGAGGCGGACATTCCAGATGATCCAGAGTTAATCCGGCAGCTATCCGACCGGCAGTATGCATTCGACAATGCAGGAAGGAAGAAAATAGAACCGAAAGACATATACAAGAAGCGCATGGGCAAGTCTCCAGATGAGGCAGACGCTTTGCTCATGTGTTACTATGATGTAGCCGTGCCAACTCAGAAAAGCATTGTACGCGTTCGTGAGTTGGACACGGTTAACTTTCAATAAGAGGATTAAAAATGGGAATCAAAGATATATTTTTCAAGCCAAAGACTAAAGAGTTCGCGCCTACGCATATCGCGCGGAACACACGGAGCACGATCGACAAGACAGAATCGTATCAATGTAACGCTGCCCTGACACAAGGATTGTGGACAAACACCTACCCGGGACTAACCCTTGCTGGTCCATTAGCCCATCCGATCGTTCAAATACCAGTATCATTTATGGGGCTGCCATCGCCGACTTCGCCGGATGAGGCGACAGCCGCAGAACTAACCGAGCTTGTCGCAACGTTTTCAACTCAAATCCGGAACATCCATATCCAGTGCCACCGGGACGGCACAATCTGGATACGGCCTGATTGGGATGTGGTGGCCGGTAGATTGACCTGGGAGTTTATCCCTGACAACACTGTTACCGATATCGTGAAGGACGTTAACACCGGTGAGATCAAGGAGGTTTGGACGCAGGAATCAATGGTTGTCTCAACACAATTCGACAAAACCGCGACTTTCATACGCAAGCGTCATTTCACGAAGGACAAGATCACAGTTACATATTCAGATGTGCAAGGTGATGTAAAGATCAAAAACACCGCGTACAAGAATCCTTTAGGTGTGCTGCCGATACCGTTTGCAAACAACACAGATCACGGGGAAGTAAGGGGACACAGCGACTACGAGCGGATAGTCCCGCTGCTGAAACAATATCACGATCTGGGCGTAGCAGCAGCTGTAACGTTGGCCAAATTCAATACGAAATTAATAGCCAAAGTTGACGATCCGGGAAAAGAACCGTGGAGCCAGGACGGCTTGGACGTGCAGAACATGGACTTGATTGTAACAACTCCAGACGAAAGCATCGAGCTATTGTCGCCTGACCGGAGTATTGAATCGTATTTGAAAATGCGGGAACAGATATTCTTGATTATCGCCGAGAGCGTAGAAATCCCTGAGCTATTTTTCGGCGGCATGGCAACCGGAAACCATGCCAGCGTTGAGGAATCAATGACTAGCCTGATTAAGCTCGTGCGGAACAAACAAAATCAGAAAAACCGGGCATATGAGGCCTTGTTTGCTTCATCGCTTGCGATCCAGCGCATGGCGAATCTTAACCGGCAACCGGTAGGAACTGTAACCATGGGCTGGGAGGAGCTAGACGCTGTATCCGACAAGTCGAAATCTGACATATTTGTGGGCTTTACAAGGGGAATAGCAGACGCATTTCAAGCCGGTGCAATGACAAAATCGCAGTTGTACGAAATCTGGAAGCAAATGTACCCAGGAATTACTGAAAGCACGCTCGAGGAATTTACCGACGGCCTGCGGGATACAGCTCAACATAACCAATACAACGGCGCAGGATACACCGAAGCCCTGGACTACGCCGAGGAAGATGAACCTGAGGGCGACAAATGAAGGCTGACAAATGACAAACGCGGAGTATCAGAAGCAATACCGCCGGGCGCGGCAGCAGTTCCCGAAATTGACCCAGCGGGCAATGAAAAACATTCTGCGAGCGTACAGGACGGCAGGCAAGGACACGGCGAAGTTCATCAAGGGGACCCTCGTTGAGGGGCTTACCACGCCGACAGCTAAAGCATATGTGGCGTTTCAGGCCGAGTTAAAACGACTGGCTAAAAACATTGCCGGTGAGATTGAAAAAGTAACACCGGGGACAGTGAAGAAGGCTGCCGAGGCAACAGCGGAAGTTCATGTACGATATTTAGATGATGCAGCACAGACTGCGGAGGCTGGAGCGAAGATTGCCAAGGCTGGAATCAAGAATCTGTACGTGGGGGTGAATGACAATGTAGTCCGTGATCTTGTGAGCCGGATTGACCGGAGCGGATATACATTTTCAAAAAATGTGTGGAAAACTGCTAGGGATTATCCTGAGCAGGTGAACAGGGTTGTAGCCGCGGGCGTCGCACAGGGGCGGGATGTAATCGATATTGCCCGGGATATTACAACCTACGTCAACGATGGTAAAACCGCCATGATAAAGCGGTATGGCAAGCTCAAGCGTGGGACAGCTAAATTCGCTCAGCGGATATCGGATGATGTAAGCTGGCAGGCGTTGCGACTTGTACGATCGGAGCTGTATATGAGCTTGCAGAATGCAAGCGTGGCACAAGGCAAGGCGACATGTGCAGCCGATGGGAAATATGACTGGGTTTTGTCAGGCGGTGGACAGCATAAATGCGTATGCGGAACGCTGGCGGATAACAGCCCGTACGGTGAGAGCCGGATACCGACATATCCGCATCCGAATTGCAGGTGTACGATAACGCCGCGGCTCAGGGACGGGAAGAAGTTCAACGCTGACCTGAAACGCTGGGCGCAAGGCGAAAAAGTGAGTTATATTGACACATGGTTTGATAATGTATACAACTCATGATATGATATGATTTCAAGGAGAAGAAATGGCACAGGGTGAACTTTTTTATAACGACGATAACGATTCTGATTTTCGAGTACTCAATCTGCTGGACACTTCCGGAGCCGGGGTAACGATAAAGCCGGATACTATTCCGAATTTGGTAACGGCGTCGGCCGAGAAAGAAATCATGGAGGACGATAAAGAACCCTTTTACAAAATCCAGCGCATGGAATACCCGATCGTCGGGAACCGTATCGAGTATACCGAAGGTTTTTTTGAGAGTTTTCTGAACAAGCTGAAAAACAGCCCAATTCCCGGCAGTAAATCCGGGCATGGTTCTTTTTTCGGCAGTGAGCGGCCGGATACGGATTTTTATCTTGTCGGCGGCAAACTGGAAAAAAACGGCGACGGAACCGGGATTGTCTATTTCAAGAACTACATCCCAAAAGAAGGGGCAACGTCGACCAATAAGCGGTTCATCACCGAAAACAAAGCAAATATGGTGCATTTTTCGCTCGTAACTTGCCCTAAATTGATAATTGAAAACGATCCTGAAACCGGCGATGTAAAGCGTACAGCCGTCGAATCTGTACGCGGGGAACGCAATGACGCCGTTGAATTAAACATGGGGGCGATGAAACAAGAAACTAATGCCGGGAAATCCGGCGTAGAAAATCCAGAAAAAGGAGAAAAAAGCATGGAAATAAAGGAAATGCTTGTGGCAATCAGGAACGCGCTCAAGAATGGCTCGGTTGCCGTTGGAGATGTAGCCAAAGGTCTTGAAATTGAAGACAAGATGGTCAATTCCCAGCATGAAGCAGCTGCCAAAGTCATGAAGGGGCTGGCTGATCTTGGAGTTAAGGACAAGATTGTGGATGAGGTGGCTGCGCTGCAGAACAAAGTCAAGGCCGATAGTGATCTCGTGTACAATGCTAAGCTTGACACCGAGTTTGGCGCGTCGAAGAAAGACGCTGCAGGGGCTGTGACCAATGTCTTGCGGGAATGTGCGGAAATGGCCTTGGCCAATGCCGACCGGGCAAAAGTCGACGAGGCTATTGTGGCGTTCAAGAATAGCGCGGTTGCCAAAACGCTCGCCGGTCAGTTGGCCAGCACACAGAGTGCAATCAACGTTGTGGAAAGTGCGCCAGCCGTAAATGCGGTAGGCGGATCGGCCGGAATCAATTCAAAGGAGTATTGAAATGGCAAAAGACGAAATGGTTTTTATCGAAAAAGAACCTGCGGGGCATCTTGTGTTGACCAACGACACGGGAGCTGATCTCAAGAAAGGCGACTTTTGTGTGGTCATGGGGTTTGCCGGGGTGGCAGACAAGAGTATTGCCGCCGGGGAGACCGGTCCTTTCGCGATTGCCGACGGCTTGCTTATTCAGGCGGACAATTTTGTTTCCGGGCAGGATACATTTACGTTGGCTAACGAGGATGTATTTTGGAACCAAAACACCGCACCTGAAGCTGGCCACCGTAAATTTTCTGACACGAAGACCAATGGTTATTTCAAAGTTGGAAAGTTGGTCAAAGCGAAAGAAGGCGGGGTTATTGTGTTCAATAAATTCCGTTACGCAGAAATCGTAGCCTAGGAGGGCTGTAACGAATGAGGATAGTTAACAAGGATAACCTTTTAATTGAAAAGGTTGCGAATAAAGAAACTCAAGTATTTTCGTTGTACCCTCGCGGGGCGGCCGAGAGTATCGAGGCGAAGGGCGTTGACGCGATTGTTCACAATGACGTGGAAATGACGGCGCCGAAATGGGTAAATAGCGTGGGGTACAATAAGCTATGGCGCGAAATTGACGCTGTAGCCGGTCGGTTGCGTTCCCGTGCAGTAAATGGGCGGTTTTCCAACGCAGCTCAACCACCTGAGCAGGCAGATATCAATGAGTTTGTGGCCAAGATTTTCCTTGATATTACCCGGCGCAGAATGACAGAGGTTGACCTCACCGGCGAAATCGCCACCGAGATAACCAACCCTGATTTCCAGCGGCAAGTATTTCTCACCGAAATGCTGCCCTACACCGGGGAGTTCCAGGAAATGCAGGCCACAGGCGACGGCGTGCCGTTGATCGATACCGCAGGGGGGGCTACTGATTTTTTGAGCCTGAAAATCTATGGCCTGGGCTGGAAAACATCGCTTGCAAATTTGCTTTTCAATCCGTTGCACCAAATGCAAAGGGTAACAGAGGCAGTAGCTAATGCTGATGTTGACTTGCGCAACTCGAAGACCGTAGGGGCAATTCTGGGGGCGACGTACGTTGCCGCGCAGAAGCAGGCGGCGGACACAACCGCCGGGGCATCGTATGACACCAAATTATACACAACCCTGGTCAATGCGATCGAAAAAATCAAAACTCTGAAAACCGCCGAGGGCAAATTAATTAAGGCGTCGAAGCTCGCGCTTTTGATCAACTCCACGGACCGCTGGGCGTTGGAGCGCGTGTCTCTTGGCCAGTTGCAGAGCGGAAGCGGCACGGGAATTGTGGCAAGCGTCGTTCATAAGCTTCCCATTGATTCGATGGTCGAGTATGACGGCGGGATAACCCACGGCCAGAAGAGGGGATTGAAAACCCTTGATTTCCCCGGCGTAGAACCTGGCAAGGCGTACCTTTTTGTACCCAAGGAAGCATTTTGGGTAGCCAACAAACGGGGGCTGACCATGGAAACCGGAATCGGGAGCGTGCTTGAACTTGCCGTTGAGGAGCGGGCATGGTATCGCGTGCAGGGCGAATTCAAGAAACATTTCCTTGGCTCGAGCGCAGAAGGTGCAGCTGCCGTAACTGCGAGCAATCCGGCGCAGGGTTATGTGCTGGAAGTGACTTTGCCGACTAAGTAACGAAGTTCCCCGCTCTGTAACCGCAGGCGGGGCTTTTTATAAAAATATAAATGGGGGGGGGGTGTATCGTGGCGACAATCGATGAAATTATACAACTACGAATAGCATTGAAAGACCCATCTGGTATTATTTCAATTGAGAAAATAGCGGATGAATCTTTGCTGCCGACCGAAGGGCAACCACAGACTATTTATTATGATGAAATGAAAAAGATTTATCGGGAGGCCATGCGTGGAAGCGATCCGCTAACCTATAGAATTGTAAGGCTGAAATTAGGGGACGCACAGATTGCCCAGGCTATTGATGATGTAGGGATTAAGAAGGCTGAGTGCAGGCTATTGGAACTAATGGCGCGGGAGCTAGGCTCACGGATGTTGATTATTAAATCACAAGTTGGCTCCGATATGACACAAGTTCAATCTATCGACAGCATGTACAAATACTATAGGGCAATGGCCGACGGTTGCCGGGACATGCTGGATGATGATGCGCAAATACCGGGCGGAGGTTCAGGCGGGATGCGTCGGATGAAACAGCCGGAAATAGCCGGGGGGTTGGCGTGAATGATGCGGCCATGTGGGAGGAACGCGACCGGATTAAATACCTGGTTGATGAATCGCCAACAGTTACGGTTATGTTCCGCCGGAAGTTAATACCGAACAGGCTGGGGGGAATGACCACTGACCCATTCGGCGAACCTGCGGAGGTAATTGTACGTTTCCGGATTGCGCATGACCGAAAACAACCGCCGGAGATAGGCAGTCAGAATGGAGCGTTTTTTACTAGCGATCATAACCGGATTGCCACATGGGAATGGAATACCGATATTAAAGAAGGCGATGCGTTCACCGATTCGGATTTAGACAAGCGTTTTGTTTTCGGTCAAGTTGATGCGCTGCGGAAATTCGGCGGCATTGTAGGTTATCAGGCTCCGATCCGGGAGGCCGAAGCCGAATAAATCCGAGATAAAAAAGGCTTTTCAAGGCCAAAAATAGAGACAAATTAGAGATATTTAAGGCATATATTAGAGATTTTAAGCTATTTAGTAGGCCATAACTACTATTATATATGCATATGCTTATAAATATATACACAGTAAGGATTTAGCTAGCCCTGAGGATTGGCTATGCACGGCCGGTATTTGTAGGTACTATGATTATACAATTTTGTTATATGAACGCCTGAGGGGCAATCCTCAGAAGACTTGTATACGGTATTAACAAGAGGACGGACGGATGAAACTACCACAAGGCGCAGGATTGCTAAAAAAGGATGAAGAAAAAAATAACGACGCCATCATATATAACAAATACAGTGGGAAGGGGCATCTGACCCGGGAGGAAGCCATGGACCAAATTAACTTTTTGTCAGGGATGTTGCTGGCGGATGTGCATTATATGAGACGATATGGCGGAAAAGATGCTGGACACAAGAAACTTTAGCGATAATATTTCAAATTTACTCGAGCGAAAAAAAGCGGCTGTGTACGCTATTTGCCTGCGCTATGCTGCGGAGGCTCTTAATTATTTTAAACAGGAACAGGCCGGGGAGAAGTACTGGGAAAACCAAACGAACCAAGCTAAAGATCGTATGTTTACCGGCGGGATACGGGAAAAGGAAATTATCGGCTGGTTTATGGCGCATGGCGTCGAGTACGGGATTGATTTAGAGCTAGGAAATAATGGCCGGAATGAGGCGATTAAGCCGGTGATTGATACATTTAAGGAAGCGTTTTTCGCTGATATCGGGAAGCTGTACCATGATTGACAAAATAATTGAACGAATAAAAACCGGGTCAATAAAAAGGGTGATCCCTAAAGGATTTATTGCGCGGATGGAAAAACCGTACATAGTAGTTGCAATCGATGGGCAGGAGTTGCGTGTTTGGGCGCATTTCAAAAATGACCAACACGCTTTTCTTGAGGATTACTGCCGGGCTGAACTTTCGGAACTTTTGAACGGATACCAGTTCACAACTTTCAACGGCAACACGGCACGAATTCAACCGGCGACCGGGGAGGTGCAGGGGTATAGCCGGATCGTGTTAAATGAGGATAATACAATAAGCAAGGAGCGTCGATGGATAATACCGGGGCGACTCCACTAAAAAAACCATAAAAAGGAGAAAATTATGGCACTGGGGAAAAATGCAACGTACATTTTCGGGCTTGAGTTTACACGGCTCATGGCTCTAAATGACGACCAAACAATACCACGGCCGGATAGGCTGATCGGAGGGGCGGGTCCATTCGATTTTTCGGGCGCGGCGGATACAAGCGCGGTGGAGCTTATAACCAAGCTCGACAATGCGGATGAGGAAACTGTTACCCTTGACCTTTCAGGTGCAGCAGATTCTAAGAAAGTCACTGCTGCCGAGATTGTAGGAGCAATAAATGCAAAAACGCCGACGAAGTTGACCGCATCTATCGACGCCAAGGAATCCAGGCTGAAACTTGCCTGCACCGACACAGATGTTAAATATGTCCAAGTGTACGGCGAGGCTGCAAGGATTGCGAAGTTCGGGCAAGGCAAAGGGTTACAGTTTGTTAAATCTGACACGCTGAAAACGATAAGCGAAACTCCAACCAATAAAGACAGCGAGACCTTTACGACCACCACAGCCAAGGGCAAGGACACCGAGATAATCGGGGACTCTTACCGCAAGGGTTGCACCGGGACAATGGTGGACGCGGCCGCTGATTTAGAAATGCGCGAGCTGGTTGAAGGCGGTGTATTTACTCCAGACGGAAGCGGAGGCGGAACCTACTCTGTGCCGACCTCAAAAACGGAAAAAACGTACTTTTTCATCGAAGCGTTTTATGGCAAATATGCCGAAGGGCAAAGCAAGGAATCCGATCAATCCGGATACCGCCGTGACCTTTTCCGTTCCTGCGCAGGAACATACGGCGATGTGAGCCACGGGAGGGAATGGATGGATTCCAATTACACATTCACTGCGACCACGTACACCGACGAAAATGAAGAGCAGCATCCTGACATGGACATAACCTATATGTCGGTGGCTGAATATGACGCCTTGGACGTAGTTAATGTCTAACATAACTCCGATATCCACTTTACAAGATATCCAATACCCGCTCATTGTGATCCCTTTTAATGGGGTCATGGTGAGCGTGGTCTTGCGTGAACTCAACCAAATACAACTCGAGTCTTGCGGGGATTTTTCGCTTATCGAAATCGAAGGCGACCGATTGCATGCGAAGAAAAAAACATCTATCCCTGACATGGTGAAATATGCAAAAACTATGTCGGAGATTGCTAAGGCGTCACTGGTCAAGCCGACCTATGATGAAATTATGTCAATCTTTGATGGTAACAACACTCTGAGGGGCTTCGATGAAAAGTTGAAGAAACTCAAAACCTTGTTGAATCAAACGCCGGGGGGCAGGGAGCGCAAAGAGCTGGAGGATCAAATTGCATTTACTGAAATTTGGTGTAATCAGATTTTGCCGACTGATTTTCTTTCGGCAATAACCACCTACGCCACCGGGATCGAAAAAAGCAACATCAAATTAGTTACGGAAAAAATACTATTGGATTGCGCGATCCTGTCAAAACAATGTAACAATTCCCCGGCCGACCATATAGACGGTATTTTTACGCCGTTTATGAAAAAAGATATCAACCGGCGGGCGTTGAATGTCTTGCACGAATGGCGCGAAACGGAGACGCGGAAGAACCGCCGCGCTCGTGAAGCTCAAGTGCGAGCGGGGTAACTCATGGCAGTAGACGCAGGAACCATTTACGGCGAAGTCCGAATCAAAACAGATCGGCTAAATGACGATGCAAGGCGAGTCAACGACACCATAAACGGCGTCGGCAAAAACAGCGGTACAACTACTACTGGGATGCAAAAATCCTGGGCGAAGACATTTGCTTCCGTCGCCGGTGCAGCCGGGGCATTCGCGCTCATTAGCTCCGCGGTAAAAACGGCGGCCAAAACATTCTCGAGTTTTGAGCAACAAATGGCGAATGTGCAATCCGTAGCGCGGGGAACGCCAGCGGAATTTGATAAATTGAAAAAGGCCGCGCAGGACGCGGGAGAAAAGACGCGGTTTTCCGCATCCCAAGCCGCAGACGCACTTTACAATCTAGCTTCCGCCGGTTTTTCGGCGTCGCAATCTACCGAGGCACTCTCTGGAGTTCTTGACCTGGCAGCCGCGACCGGTTCCGACCTGGCAGCTTCTTCTATGGCGATCACGTCGACCTTATCGCAATACGGGCTGGCAGCAGAAGAGGCCGGGGACGTCAGCAATGTATTCGCCGCGGCCATTGCCAATTCACAGGCCACGCCCCCAAAATTACAAGCGTCACTCTCAAAAGTTGGTCCATTGGCCGGAAAATTAGGCATATCGCTGGAGGAAACCGCCGGTGCATTGCAATCTCTGTACAACGCCGGAATAAAAGGCGAAGAAGCCGGGACAGCGTTGAAAAATGTGCTGAGTTCGCTGGCGAATGAAGCGGACCCGGCGGTGCAAAAATTGGAGGCGTTAGGCGTATCGTTTGCGGATGTGGACCCGGCTGCCAATTCGTTGGCGGAGATTATCGGCCGACTGGAAGAAGCGAATCTATCAGCGGGGCAGGCGTTTAGTGTGTTCGGCAAAGAGGCAGGGGCGCCGCTTCTGAGTTTGCTATCCGGCGGGAAAAAAGGTTTTGAAGAATTAACTGCTGCTGTAACCGGCACGAATGCCGCCGCCGCCGCCGTTGCAATCCAAAATGATACGCTAAAAGGCTCGCAAGATAAATTAAAAAGTTCCGTTGAAGCTCTGGCCATTTCCACCGGGGAGGGACTGGAGCCGACCCTTAATTCAATTACTAAAGCATTAACTCAATTTGTTCAACTTATCAACAAAGTTCCCGCACCGCTAAAAGGCGCGACGGTAGCCGCCGCCGCAGCCGCCGCGGGAGTTGGCGTTTTAGGCACTGCGCTTTCCGCGATGGGCGTGGCCGTCGGTGCTGCGCTGGGTCCAATCGCGCTTGTTGTCGGTGCAATTGCTGCGATTGGGGTAGGGATTGATACCGTCGCGAAGAAAAAGCGCGAATTGAAAGAAGCGGATATCGCGAAAGAGTTCAAACAAATTGGCCACTCTACGGGACTTAGCAGAGATGAAATTGAAAAAATGTCAAATGCTCTTGCAGATGCGAGAAAATCAGGAAAATCAATTGGAGAGATTACAAAATTAGCCGCCGAATTAGGAGCGCAATCAGGGAAGACGGCCGAGGAAGTTCTGAAAATAGACGAACAATTCCGAAACGTCGCCGCCGCCGCCGACCTGACCGGCGGGAACATCCTAGATATTCAAAAAGCACTCAAAAAAGCCGTGGCTTCCGGCAAAAACATTCACGAGCTTACCAAGCTAGCCGAGGGATTAGGCGGAGAGTACGGAAAGACGGCGGATGAGATTTTACAAATTGCGGGCGCGAATGAGAAAATGACGAGAGCCGGGCGGAAGGCGATTGGCTTTGCTCGAGAGTTCAACGCCGAGCAAGTCGAGCAGGCCGAAGCTCGACAAATTGCACAAGAAAAAGAGCTGGAATCTCGTTATGGCTATTTGCGCGAGATATACGCGCTGGAGAAAAAAGAAGAAGAAGCTGCAGCGGTGCGAGCGGAGAAGCGAGAGCTTGCCGCAGCGGAAGAAAAAGAGCGAGCCAAAAAGGTGGCGGAATTCCGTATAAAAGTGCTTAAAGATACGGAAAAGCAGATTGCTATTCTGGATGCGAAAAAAAGAGACAGCCGAATTACCGATGAGGAATACCAACAAGGATTGATTCAAGCGTATGAATCCGAAATCAATGCGCTCTATGACCGCGGATATGCGCTGGATCAATACGACAAAGACACAGGAAAACAATACGAGGGTTCAAAACGGCTAGCCGAGCTAAACAAACTCGTTGCAGAAAGTGAAAAAAGTCTAACAGTAGAAGTGGGAAAAAATACTGGTGCGCTTATCGATAATGCACTAGCGGGGGGACGCGCCGCGGATGAACTTCGTGGAGCGGAAGACGCAGCGGGCGGAGCGGGCGGAGCGTTCAAGGAGTTCACGGATAAACAAAAACAGGCATTCAGCGACGTCGCACTAGTTATAAAAACGATAGGCAGCGCGTTATCGAGTATCGGCACTATCGTAAAAAATAACGCAGATAACCAAATTGAAGAAAATGATAGGGTGTTGGACGCAAAACTGGCAAAAGAGGATGAGGCTCTGCGGCTGGAATTAGAGCGTGCCGGATTACTCGAAGAAACAAAACTAGAGGGATTGGAGCGCGAGGCGGACGCCGCGCAAGCTGCAGCCGATCGAGTAACTGACACAAATCAGAAACGGATATACCAGGCGACCGCAGACGAAAAGAAAGCGGAGCTAGAGCGGTACAAGCTGATTTCAGAGAGCGAAAAAAAGAAGGCAAAGCTGGCGGAAGATAATGCAAAGTTGAATAAAAAACTGGCGTACGAAGCCGCGCTTGTGCAGTGGGGTTTACAGGTCACAAACGGGATTGCCAATGCAGCGCAAGCAATCCTTGCCGCCGCCACTCTCATTCCTCCCAACCCGGTTGCAATAGGCGCGGCGGTAGGGCTAGGGATTGCTCAAAATGTAGCTATTGCAAGTGCCATTCCAAAAAAACCCGCCTTTCAAACCGGCGGGATTGTAATCCCAAAGAGCGGAGGGGCAGAGGTACGCGTGGCGGAGAACGGGCATTCCGAAACTCTATTCAACACCGGCCCATCCGGGCAGGCATTTCAGAAACAAATGGCCGGGCATATCGCGGCGGAGCTTGTAACGAGGCTAAATGTGCAAAATGCACAATCAGGCGGACAGATGTTGATTCAATTTGTGGTCGACGGCAAAATACAGGCCGAGCGGAACGCGCAGTATTATAACAATGGGATCGTTAAGCTCGAGATCGGCTGATAAATCCGTGCTAAAAAGCGCGTTCTCAGGCCTAAAATAGAGACAAATTGGAGATATTTAAGGCATATATTAGAGATATTAAGCTATTTAGCAGGTAATAACTGCTATTATATATGCATGTGCGTATAAATATATACAATACAAGGATTTACGTAGCCTTGAGGATTGGCTATGCACGGCCGGTATTTGTAGGTACTATGATTATACAATTTTGTTACATGAGTGCCTGAGGGACAATCCTCAAGGGTGCGTTTATGGGGTTAACAGTGGAGATACTGGATGAAAATTCTTTTTGAAAACAAAGCCAAATCCTCTAATGCGACAATCTCAAGCACAAATCAAATCAATAACTATCTACCGGCTTATTTGACTGACTCATTTTTGGAGAAACGATATCAATCCAGCCGAATTGACGATATAATTGAAATTACATTCAGCGAAAAAATCACAGCCGATTGTATATTTTTCGCTCATCACAATCTAGACCATATTGAGATTGTCGCCTACGATGCGCCGGAGCTGGAGCTATGGTCTAAAGTATTTGATAATCCGCCACAATCGCGGATGGTCTTTTTTGACACGATCAAAAAAATCCGCAATATTAAAATTATCGTACACGCAGAATCCGGGCAGTCCGCGGCGTACCTGGGAGGGTTTGCCGTCGGCGAAGCGTATACGATGCCTGACCCGCTGAATATCTGGCCGATTGATTTTGTCGACAACTCGACTTTTTCATCCTCCAAAGATGGACAAACTTTGAGCAACTATATCCGACCGCTCGAGCATCGGGAGTTCCAATTCCGAGATATCGAGCTGGAGCGAACCCGGGAGATCGTCAGTTTGTATTCCCGCGTCGGAGTCGGCGGCAAAGTGTGGCTTGATAGTTTTGAAGATGCCGACATCTTTAAACCGATGTACTGCGCAATCACTGACCCGATCAAAGCCGAGCGCGACGGACGCCGGTTTAATTTTACAATGAAATTCACGGAGGCCAGATGATAAAGTTAATCCCATACCCGAACTCAACGCCGCAAGCATTCGACGATTACACACGCCAGAACGCGCTTTTACAGGCTGCATTTTTGGGCGGAGATCGAATACCAGCGGTGCGAGATAACCAGATAGTACAAGGCTCGATTTTTCAGATTGCTGGACCGGTGTTTATCGCCGACGCAGACACCGAAATCACCGGGGGGAAGTCGGACTATGTCAAAATATCGGTGAACGTCGACGGGGACAGGGCGACGGCTGAGTTTGTAGCTGACCTTTCCGGTGTGAGCTGGAACCCGGTATATAACGGCTACTACGATGCGGCGGGAAATCTGTACCTATTTGACGAGGGGAAAGCGCACGCGGCTGGGCAGGTGGCGGAGCTGAACAGGTTAAATCCTGAATACCTGCGTGCGCATGGGGATCAAAAAATCTACGGCCGGTTGACGCTGGAGGATACAAACCTCATCAGGTGGGGCGCGATTAAAGCGATCGGAACGCCGTTGAGTGTAACCAGCGTAGGTGCTCCAGCATTAACTGCGCTGAACTCGAGGGATTTTGTGCTTGCTGACAGCTACAACGGCCGCCTAATCGCCTACCGGTTCGACGGCACGAACTTTACGCCGATCGGAACGCCGTTGAGTGTTTCTAATTTAAACTACAAGGCATAAACTGCGCTGAATTCGAGGGATTTTGTGCTTGCTAACGGCGGTACTGAGACGCTCACCGCCTACCGGTTCGACGGCGTTAACTTTACATTGATCGGAACGCCGTTGGCTATTGCCATTAGCAGCACCAAGGCATTAACTGCGCTGAACTCGAGGGATTTTGTGTTTACCGACAGCAGTGCCGAGACGCTCACTGCCTACCGTTTCGACGGCGCGAACTTTTCACAGATCGGAACGTCGTTGAGTGTTTCTAATATACTCTACCCGGCATTAACTGCGCTGAACTCGAGGGATTTTGTGTTTGCTGACGGCAGTGCCGAGACGCTCACTGCCTACCGTTTCGACGGCGCGAACTTTACACCAATCGGAACGCCGCGGAGCGTTCCTAGTCTGAGCTACCCGGAATTAACTGCGCTGAATTCGAGGGATTTTGTGCTTGCTGACGGCGGTGCCGATACGCTCACCGCCTACCGGTTCGACGGCACGAACTTTTCACCGATCGGAACGCCGTTGAGCGTTCCTGGCCTGCGCTACACGGCATTAACTGCTCTGAACTCGACTGATTTTGTTTTTGCTGACGGCGGTACTGAGACGTTAAACGCACTAACAATAGAATACGAGCTTGACCTTTTGCCCAAACCGCATTCCCCGGCCGGTGGCGCGTTTTGACCCTGGTTGAGATTAATTTTATCAACTTTGTAACCAATCAGCTTCCCCGTCGGCCGTTCATCGTATCGGCGTCAGTACAAGCTCCGCGACCGGCGAGCTACTGGACTGATATTTTCGGCGCACCGGATGAGGAAAATTTGAGCGTTGTAAAAGTTACTGAATTCATTGTCGGGCGAAATGAAAAGTACAAAAAAGTTAACTCAATTAAAGATTGTTACGCACAGGCAGGGACATTCTATTTTGATTTTGAAATACAGGAGATCACCGCGCACTATCGCGCCGATCACGCCTGGTATACTGATAATTACAAAATCGGAATCATCCGCGGATACTGCGATAACCGCGCGATATCCCTGGACGGAATTCAGTATGACCCAATCGTACTATCCGCTCCGCGTATCGCGCGGAGCCAGGATTTTTCAAATTATAAGAAGTTAACATTTATAAACGGTACAATCACGCTCAATAACCAAGAAGGCCGACTAGACGAATTCATCAAAAACAACATTTACGGGACAGGAGTTGCCGTGCGCTGGCTCAACGATAAGCCCGGCGTATCGGATTATTTTGAACAACAAAAATCAGTTATTGAAACGCACACGCGAAAAACCAACCGCGGGGATGAGCGGCAAACAAACGCCGGGGGCATTCGCGTAGTCAAATTGCGCCGATATCTACCAGCGGACGAAATCGTGGATATCGCTCAATTGTGGATAGAGGATTATGATTATACTTTGAGTGAGTTAACTTTATCTGTACAGGATTTACGTAAACTGGAAAACCCTACGATTCCGCATGTCAATTTTGAATTATCGGAGTATCCGGATTGCGAGAAAACATACTTAAATAAGCCCGTGCCGCTCATGTACGGGCAGTGCCGGGATACACCGGCGACGCCGGTAAACGGCCAGGCGACCGGGAATGTAACCTACCGACAGGCATTAACTTTATCGCACTTGGGCACTGTACGAATACTCAACGATGATGATCAATGGCAATTAGTTAATCCGATAAATGTTGACCTTGAGCGGGGGGAGTTTACACTCTCATCGGCGGTAGCGCGGAAAAGTAGCGGTGCGCCGCGAAAATGTCGCGTGCGCGAGTCGATCGGGATACCTGCGGCAACCGCGGCGGATGTTATTGTTGACCTTAACGAGCGTGTAACCGACGCGCGATTTACCGGCTCAGATTACAACACGGAAGAGTGGAACGCTGAAAAATCCCTACTATCGCCGATCGGTGTTTATTGGACGAAAAAAATACCGTTGTACGAGGCAATCAGGCAGATACAGCAGGGCGCAAATATTGGATTTAGATACGAATTCACGCCGACGGGAAAGCGGACTATCCGGCTGAACCGGTTTGACCGAGACCCGGCAAAGTTCATCCACATCCAAGACATTAAAAATAGCGATACTCTACCGATCAAAACTGACCGTGACGAATTGGCCGCGGTTATTACCGTCGATTATTCGCGCGATTATTCAGACAGTGAGTTTTTGAGGGTTGTTAATTCCGATCAAGCAGAAAGAGTGCGGGACGAATACAAACAGATCAGCGAGCGCAATTTTGAAACTTTACTCCAGAGCGAAGAACTGGCCGCGGAGAGGGCGGCCTACGAAGCCCGCCGACTGGGCGAAATCCGCGGAGTAGCGGAGCTTGATTTATTTGGTTCCGAGTATTTTTCTCTGTGGATTTTCGATATAGTCGAAATAGACCTGACACCGGCATTTATTGAGGCCGACGGTAGCCTAACCGGGCGGGAGTATTGGGGGCGGTGGCGTGCGCAAGTATTGGCGGTTGCGCCGGATGAGGATAATTTGACGACGAAAATCAGGGCGGTTCTGACCCAACGCATCCTAAGGACGGAGGGATAAAACATGGCACAGCGGATAGAGGTTACAGACCTGCCGGAAACCGATAACCCGGCGGCGATCAAAACGGCAGTAATCGAGATACAACAACCGGAGCTTGAGGAGGGCGAGCAATCGCAGAGCGTCGAAATTCAAAAAATCGTTGACGAATCAGCGGCGCAGATAACGCCGATAATCGAGGAAAAAATTGTACCCGTAAACGCACGAATCGACGCGCTCGACGCCGGAGTTGATGCGCGGATATCCGCGATCGATCACCTGGCAGCTCTCGATGTACCGGCTCTGTTGGCCGAGATAAAACCGGTCATTGAAACGTGGAGTAGCGGAGGGTCTAAAGTTAATGTTCTGCGCGACAATCAGGATATTACACTACCTGATTCCCCGGAAATCGGCGACAACGTTAACATTTTAGTACAGGCGACTCCGCCGGGGAGAATTAATCAACTAGCCGGGACTACACTACGAAATGCCGAACATTACAACGCTACCGGGGAAGATGGTTTTTTGAGATTGCGAAATAACCAACGGCTGGAGGTGACCTATGTCGCTGACGAATTGGTTGAGGACAGAGGCTACGCCGACCTGGGTGATATAACAGATATTCCGCCGACCGGCTCAATAACCGCAATCGCCGTTTCAGCCAACGGTAACTACGTTGCGGTTGGACATAAAAATGCACCGTTTCTGTCAGTGTACCGCGTGGATGGGAGGGTTCTGAGGAAAGTCGGCGACGGGGAAATTGCCGATGAGCTAACCGGGCCACCAATGGCCTTGGCATTCGATTCTACACGCAACTGGATTCACATCGGAACATCTATTGGAACTTATCATTTAATATATGGAATAGGAAAAAACGCCGAAGGCGAGCCAGAGCTTTTTAACCGGTACTATAATCAACAAAGAGCCGGGGAACCGGATTACTCCGTCGACGTTTCGCCAGACGGTGTGTATATCGCGGAAGGCCATGCTGGCGGAACTGTAACGATTAAGCTTTCCAGCACTTGGGAAGAAGTCGCGCATCCTTACACGAGTGCCGGCGCACTCGACGTAGTCCATTCTGTTGCGTGGTCTCCGCGACCGCCGGAAGGGACAGACCAGTTGCTGGCGATCGGACATTATGGAAGTCCGTGCATTACTTTTCTGGCCTTGCGGGACGGAGCGTTTGTACAGCTCGACCCGGTGCGGACTATCCGCCACCGCAGTCAGGCGATAAAAGACCTGGCTTGGTCATCGGACGGGGAACTGCTGGCAGCGGTTGTCGGCTCCGAGGTTATTGTTTACAATATGATCGGCGACGATAGAAATGTGGTCAAAGAGATCACCCACAAATACCCGGGCGGCGAGTTCCTGACCGTTGCATTTTCCTCCAGAAAGCATTTAGCGATAAGCTCAGGCTCATCCGACGGAATGCAACCGGGGCAGGTTGATTTCTATGATTTTTCCAACAATGAGGCTCCCGGGGACAATGAACGACTTTTGACCCTGTCCGGGCTGTTCGGAATTACAGCCGCATTGTGGACTGTCGGCGACGGATACTTTTTAATTGGAAGGTCTCACGTGCCGTATATGGATGCCCGCCATGCCACTGAATATCTTCAGGGCGTGTGGTTTGTTTCCCGGCTCGATGGACCGAAAATTCAGGCGAGCGATTTTAGCAGCATCGCAAGTCCAGCGGAAACTCCAGCGGAGGAACCCAAACCAGCGAAGAAGAAACGCAGGAAAAAGGAAGGGAAATAAATGAGTGAATTCACAAAAAAAGAACTCGACCAATTGGAGCAGCGGATCACGGCCAATGTGCTGGCTGGAGTTTTGGACAGGCTGGACGCTGCATTTGAACGGCAAGAGCAGAGGCTCACCACGTTATTTGACAAGGATTTTGAGTACATTAAAGAAAGCTTGACCCAGCACAAAAAATGGCATGAGAAACACTTTGAACATGCCGATACTTTTCCTCAAAAAATCACCGATGCAAATGAGAAGCAGGATTTGATTATTGCGTCTAATTCTGATAGACTGACTGTTATTGAGAGCGAGGCGCGGGGAAAACACGCGCAATTTGCTTTGATTATTGCAGTAGTCGGAACAGTTGGCGTTTTAGTTTGGGAAATTATACAGGGGATGATCGGATGATATACACAGCAAGATACGCACATTTAGAAGCCAAACCTAAGCACAGGCCAAGGCAAGCTATACAGCCGGAGCAGAAAATAGGGCGCATGGGAACATCCGGTCAGTCAACTGCAATTCACCTACATTTTGATTTGATCCAGGGGGTGAAACCCGATCGAGTCTACCGCTTGCGGGAACTCCACAATTTTATTAGTGATCTTCCCGCATTGATGCAGCAGCACGCCTATTTTCTGGACGTAGGCATGTTCAGGACGTTTTTGTACATCCCTACATACTTTGGCGATCCAAATTATTACAACCCAGACGATGAATACAAATTCCATCCGGGCTATGACCTAGTGCCGCATGATCGGCATGACACAACCGAGCATTTTGATATATACTGGAACCGCACATTTCCCGGCTTGGTTACGGACGTCGGATATGATGAGATCGGCTATGGTCATTACATTACAATTCAATATGAGGCGGGCTAAATGACGCATGACCAAATAATGGAAACAGTGGGGCAGGCCTGCCACGTGATACGCGATGTTTTTTTCAACGTAAAGCACCACTCCGAATACAAATCTGCGGAAGACCTGGACACTTTGGAGCGGCATATAAAAGATGCCGTTGAAGAGTTTACTGAAATAGGGTCTAATACGCTCAAGAATATTGATGTATTGCGGGCTAAAATAAAGGCGGGAAACAGTAAAAAATGAATCTCAAAGCCGTTATAGGCAAAAGGAGTGAGTATGATAAAGATTTTCAAAGCGTTGCTGGTGCTATTTATGGCATTGGTTGCGCTATTCGTTGCGGGCTTCACTGACAATGAAACTCCCGTATTGATTGTGTACGGCTTTTTCGTTTCCGGTATTGGTTTGTTTCTGGAAACCAACGTCGCGAAGATGATCAAGCTGACAGCGATCAAACCGGCCGGACAATTTGAACAGTTTAGGTTCTGGCGTTTTTTGTGGTGTGCGTTGATGTTTATTCCGTTGATAATCGTCGCCATGATACAAAATTATGATACAGCGGTAGGACTTGCCGCTAGTGGGGTAATCGTTATTGCGAGCTTGATTATATCTGGACTCAATCGCAATAAGGCAGTTACCGGTTAACGCAGCAGACCCTTCCATCCGGGAGGGTCTTTTTTAGGACAAAGGAAAAGAGAAATGAAATCAAAACGTAATATGAAGTTGGTATTGATTTTCGTCGCCGTTATGAGCAACAACATGACCATATGGGGCGCGATTGCCGGGAACCCGGCGGGCATTATCGCCGGATTCGCAGGGTTGAGCGCGGTGTGGCTCTGGTTTGAGATATTGGAGAAGAGGAACCGCAATGAAATCAAAGCGCAGGAGGAAAAAGACGATGGATGATGTTATGAAAACAGTACTTGTAATCTGTATAGGGTTCATTTTAATTTTAACGGGGATTTACTGCATAGTGCAAATGATGGGAGGGTAAATGGATAACGAAATCATAGGCACAATTGTACTGATTGCATTATTCGTAGGTTATGTAATAGCTCTAAGTGTAATTTTCAGTACGGCAAGGGACGCAATAAAGGGGGATTGATGTGTGGAACAAGATTAAAAAATGGCTGGTTCCTATTGGTGGTGCTATTGCTGCTGGCCTTGCCGGGCTATTCTTGGGCAAAGGGATCGGCGGAGGAAAGCAACGTAGAGCCGATCGAAAGGAATCCAGAAAGCTTGCCAGAACCGTTGAGGCAGGTATTGGAAGAAGCGTCGGACAGCTTGGGGACAGTATTGATAGAGTTGAAAGAAGTAAAAGCCGAATTGGAGACAGTATCGATAGAGTTGAAAGAAGTAAAAGTCGAATCGATAAGCTATTGGGACGAAGCAAAAAAGCTAAAAGAACAACTGGTCAAGCAGAAAAATGACGCCTTGGCTATAGGCTTTTCTACCGGCGTGGTCTTGCTGGTTGCAGGCGGTTTCATAGGCGGATTGATTTATTCGACAATTCCAGTAGTCAAATAAAAGAGGTACAAAATGAAACACAAGAACCTGTACAGCGAAATAGACCGTTGTGGGCTTCCCGAAATACCAGGCTTCCATCTGGTGGCCTACGGTATTGCGGCGGCCTTGCTTTACGGCGTCGCATGGGTTATAATTATCATATGACGAAAACCACACTAATAACGGCCGTGATCCTTGTGAACATGGCCTTTTTTACGCTCACAATGGCAACCAGACATACAGCCGACGCCACGATCTCAACCCTGAAATCAGAAGCGCAGGAATACAAACAAACAATTGACATACTTACAGATATGGTATTCCCGGATCCGAAAAAATATCCGTTTCCAATTTCCGAGAGCGATACCAAACACACCC
>JACSEB010000009.1_pt1 | contig 21079 bp, 31 predicted proteins | sample 8225501 | NCBI WGS metagenome assembly JACSEB01 (sample SAMN15704856, study PRJNA648150) | viral metagenome | isolation source: viral RNA from sea star tissue collected in USA, Olympic National Park, and... | host: Pisaster ochraceus | collected 2013
GTTGGGTGTGTTTGGGCATTGGCGGTGCTATTGCTGCTGGCCTTGCCGGGCTATTCCTGGGCAAAGGGATCGGCGGAGGAAAGCAACGTAGAGCCGATCGAAAGGAAGCAAGAAAACTCGTACACGGTGTCGGAAAGCGAATTGATGGTGATATCGAACGAAGCGGAAGCATCGGAAAACGAAGTGAAGAGATTGGGAGTCTTGGCGGAAGCATCGAGAATAGAAGCGAAGAAATCAAAAGAATTAGCACAGGAATTGGAAGACGAAGCGGAAAGATTAACAGCATCGTTAAAAGAGTCCTTGAACGAAATAAAAAGACTAGAGGAACTGTTGACCAAGCAGAAAAATGACGCCTTGGCTATAGGCTTTTCTACCGGCGTGGGCTTGCTGGTTGTAGGCGGTTTCATAGGCGGATTGATTCATTCCGCAATCCAGTAGTTAAGGATTACTTGACAACTGAAACAAAGCAGCTTAATATGTACAATAACCTTGTGGGGTAGGTTGCCAAGCTTTAAGGGCTAGCATAAATCTACGGAGACATATCCCACAAGGTTTTTTCTATGGAGAACAAAATGAAGCACAAGAACCTGTACAGCGAAATAGACCGTTGCGGATTGCCCGAAATACCAGGCTTCCATCTGGTAGCCTACGGAATCGTAGCAGCCTTGCTTTACGGCGTCGCATGGATTATGATTATCGTATGACTAAAACCACACTAATAACGGCCGTGATCCTTGTGAACATGGCCTTTTTTACGCTCACAATGGCGACCAAACATACATCCTACGCCACGATCTCAAGCCTGAAATCAGAAGCGCAGGAATACGAGAAAACAATTGATATCATGTCAGATATGCTATTCCCTGATCCGAAAAAGTACCCGTTTCCAATTTCCGAGGGCGATATCAGAATCACATCTCAATACGGCGTACGAATATCGCCGGTTAATTACCGGATGCGCGAACACGATGGGCTAGATATTTACTCCTATGCTCCGCGGGCAAGGGTCCAATCAATCGCCGACGGGGTTGTAGTCGACGCATGGCCACCGCCAGGTGGAGGATACAGAGGGCATCCGACGTACGGCGGAATGGTGGAGATAAAACATACAGATGGGTCGTCGGCTATGTATGCTCACCTATCTGCCAAGTTCGTAAAGCAGGGGCAGCACGTGGAGGCAGGGGAAGTTATAGGCAGGGAAGGGCAAACCGGGAGCGCGACCGGGGAGCATCTGCACTTTGAATTGAGGATTGAAGGAATACTGGTCAATCCGTATTTGTGGGTTGCGATACCGCCGACGGAGGAACTGAAATGATAGACGGATGGGCAGCAGACGACGTGACGCCACCGGCTTTTATGATAACGACAGAAGAAAAGGTTGCGCGTAGTCTTCTGCGGTTTTTGATAAGACTTGGAGAAGAACCGGATAGTAAATGGAAAGAAAAAATTCTGATGAGTTATAGCATGCAGGATATAGCCGATCTTTGCGATAGGTGTAATATACAAGAGGAGACAAGATGATAGGCGATGTATTTTGTGAACGGTTAGACCACGAACGGCTGGACAAGGCAACCGAAGAAATTGAAACGTTTCTGGAAAATTATAATTTTGATGATCCAAGCGGGAACCACAAGAAAGCTTTGTTTGATCTGCATTGGACAATATCGAGTCTCAACGCAAGGCTCATGGCGAAGCTAACAGAAAGATACGGAGGGGACAAATGAAGGATCAAAACAAGCGAAAGCTGGAAGCAGTTATCAAAGGCATGGGGGAAATAGTTTGGGATACGCTCCCTTTGGCCATGGCGTTTGTTATCGGGCTTGTGCTTGGAAGCAGGTTAGGGTGCTGAGATGAACGATGAACCTATGATGCCACCGATCAAATAACAGTCAAATAAATAAAACCTTACACAGTAACGATTTAACCCTATCTGGTAAGTATCCAGTCAAATGAAAATCAAACAAATTGCATAATCCGGGAACTGGAACTATGGAATTCCTTAGTTCCCGTTTAGGGGTCTAAATCACCTTATGGGCTTCGTCATGTATCTTTTCTACGATGTTCAGAATACAATCATGAACTTGTTTGTATTCTGGTTTTTTCTGGTTCATTCTCTTTAATTGATCAGGGATAAAATCAGCCATAGTATCTACAGAGGCGTCAGAGTTCCAAGCGTATGCCTGGTGGTATAGCCCGGGGGTTTCAATATACCGATCTGATTTTTTAATGAAGTTAATTAAACGCCCGAAATCGATTTTGTTACTTACCACTATTGTTCTGTCATGGAGTTCCCGCAAGGTTTCTATGGCGATTTCTTTTTCGGTCATTTTTTTGTTATCCTTTTGCGAACTGTTTAGCGTTGCTTAATAGTTCAGTGCGATCAACACACCGGGGAATTCACCGGCGTATATTTTGCAGGCGTGGACGTTCCACACAAGACTATCATCACGCCAGACACCGGTTGTGGTCATGGCATCCATTACCGCTTTTACCAGGTTATCAATGTCCGGTTTTTTCACATGCGAGATTGTATGCCCGGTTTCATTTTTCATCCGTTTTGGCATGGGTAGCTGGAACTCAAGGGAAAGCTCCACCGGCACATCTATTCGCCGGTCAGACATGCCGGATTTATCGAGACTTGCAATGATTGCATTCTTCCAGACATGAACTTTGTGGCTTGCCGGGATGTATGCCCGGGCAAATCCGCTGGCAGTTGTTACTCTGTGCCGGGGCTGTGCAATAGGCACGCCGTTGACGTATGTTTGTATTTTCGTCATTTCAAAAATCCTATATCTCCCGAGGGGATCGAACCCTCATTGCCGGGATGAAAACCCGGAGTCCTAACCGTTGGACGAAGGAGACAAGAACGCCCGCCATGGGAATCGAACCCACATCTCCGGCAGGCCTGCGCTTGACCTGTTGCCCGGCGTATTACCATTACTACGAAGAAGGCAAGAAGCCTGTGCTAACCCGCTTTACTGCATTAGCACAGCATAAGAAGGCAACACAGTTTTCACATAATAACACTATTCTAAAGCTTTTTCGGCAACCCGGCAGCTCATAATATTGTAGCCTAAATGCCAGCCGTTACATCTATCGCAGGCATATGGCAAATAATCATCAACGTTGATTTTCAGCTCCCGCCGTGCAACTATCGCTTTTTCTTTGCTGGTGTACCGCCGCTTTGTTTCGCACATCAATATGGCGTGCCGTTCTTTTGTCATAAATTAAACTCCATCAGCCCGGCAGCCGTTGCCTTATCAGCCACAAGGATATTATTGTCTTTGTCGATTACTTGAGCTTTGCGAGCCAGTTCTTCGATTTTGTCAAATTGCTCGCCGTTGAATGTTCCGCCCATTTTCTGCTGGAATTCCTCGCATGTTTTCTTTGCCAACGTTTTCGCACTCTTGCCGGTCTCCAAACCGTAGAAGCCAACTTTTAACCAGTTATGGATTGCCTTTTGTGTCACCGCGCTTGTGTCGGTATTCTTTGGTGTGGAGCTTTTCGCACGGGGCTTCTTTGGCGCCGACTTTTTCGCACGGGGTTTTTTTGCAATTGGTTCTTTTTCAACCTTCTTCCGCGTGCGTGTGGTACTCCCCGGCATAGCCAGCGCGTTGATTATCATCAACTCTATGCCTACGATAAGACATGCCCAGAAAACAACTTGAATCCGTCGGCCTGAGTTCCACGCCGTAGGGATGGACTTGAAGATATCATCGGCGGTCATGGCGGTTAGTTGCTTCCGGGCATCCCTTGCTGCCTGACCTGAGGCAATGGCTGCTGTGCGTTCGATTATCAGCTGCTGGTATTGATCGGCCTTCTGCGATAACCGTGCTTGTTCACCTTGTATGTTCCCTATGGTAGACTCCCGGGCAGAACCAGCGAATTCCTCCGCCTTGCTTGCCCGTTGCGCTTGCACATCAGCCAGGACTTGCCTGTATTCTGTTAATATCACATCGTTGTCCTGCGTGATATTCACTGTTGATAATTCGTTTAGCTTCAATGTTCCGGCCACGGCGAAGCTTATACCGATGTAGACCGAAAAGAAAGCTAGTAGTATCCAGTTGACAAAATAGATAGACTTCCGGATGTAGGAGGATTCATGTATACCTTTCTCAAAGGCTCGCGGCGCGAATATGACCGCGGCGATACCCAGGGAAACATAGCCTACCGCTGTCAATGGGCCGGTGGAAAGCGCGAGCATTGAAACAGTTACCATTCCACCCTGTACGACCAGGGGAATTGTGAATCCGAATTTATCAGTTAATTTGTTATACCAGTTCAAAAAAAATCCTCATCTCGATAATTTCCGCGTGCGGGGATCACAGCCAAAATGTGGGTTGATATCTTTTGGCGGCCGCCCTCCGCCGTGTTTTTTCCCCGGCAATTGTATCAATTGCGCAGTATCGGCAGCCGTAGTTTTGCACAATTGAATGAATTCCAAAACCTCCCCCCGCTCAGTTTCGGAAAGTTGGTCGAGGACAAATGCAAGATCATCTGTAATTGAGTTCAGGATTTCATTCGCCTGCCGCACTTTTTTTATAATTTTGGCGTTGCCGTATGATATCGCCGTTTCGTTTTTAGTTTTTGTCTCGTCGCTCACAACGCACCTCCATATTCTCGCCGTAATTGCGTATCAATAATTCTTCTTGCGCTCCGTATTTGCCCGTTTGGGGTTGTGCAAAAACTCGATGAACGTTTATTTTTTCAATGTTGAATCCGGCGTACAGTTCCCGGATGTAATTCTCCGCCGAATTGGAGGTCATGAAGTACCCGCCTGCCTTGTCGATATCACGGCATTTTTTGGCTACCGCTGCCTGCGCTTCCCGCCCGAAATCGCCGACGTTGTACAGCTGCGCGGTGTTATAATACGGCGGATCAAGATAATAAAATACGCCCGGCTCTGGAACAATGTCAAAGAACGACCGGCATTCAATTTGCACACCCTGGAGGGCAATTGATGAATTGCGCAAGTTACGCTCGTTCAATATTTCCTTGTCCAAATTAGTATCCATTGAGCTAGCAAAATGACCTTTTTTATTGACTTCAAATTTGCTTCTATAGCAGGCTTTATTGAGATAAACAAAATGCCCGGCAAGCTTTACTGGATTCGACTTGTCAGCAAACGCAATCCGGGATTCCTGAAAATGGGCAAGACAATGGTTTTTTACGTGCCTTTTCAGCTCAACTACAAGCTGATCCACGTTATCGCGGACTACCGTGTAGGCAGTAATCAGGTCAGTATTCACATCCGACAAATGAGCAGCGGCGGGCTTGCCAAATAACGTGACCGAATACCCGGCATCAGGCTGGAGCGCGTAGAACAACGCTCCGCCGCCGACAAACGGCTCACAATATTTGTCGTAGCCAACCGGCACACGGGGGAGCAAATCAGATATCATCGTACGCTTGCCGCCGACCCATTGGACAAACGGCCTTGAGCTACCGCGCATGTCTTCCATTTTCCCAAGCCCTGCGCTTGGCTTCCTTCCGCAACCGCTTTACAATGCCGGGGTTATCGCGCCATGGCTTCTGTGCAGCATGTAGAGCGGACATTTTGCTGCGATCTCCAGATGCAACTTGCGCTTTCAGCTCGGCTATCTCCATCAATTGGACTTCATCAAGGGCTGCAGCCAGCGCGTCATATTGAAATTTAATTCGTGCTTTATTCATAGTTATCTGAAACCTTTTTCTCATTGCGTTGTTTTACCATGTCGACAAAATCCTCAACCAGGTCTATATCTTGTGGATTCATTTTTTCAATCTTGTCAAATAGAGGATTCAGGCCTGTTTTCTCGTGCATTTCAGATGTTAATCCCATGAGATAGTCCGCCGGAACTTTTAACACGAGAGCTATTTTTGCAAGCGTCCGGATAGTTGGCAAAATATACCCTGACTCATAACCGGATACAGAATTATGAGGGATGCCAGCCATTTTCTGCAGCTGCAGTTGTTTCAGTTTTCGCATTCTGCGAACTTCTTTTATCCGGCTGCCGATAATTGCGTTTGTCATCCTTTTCCTCCATAGTGTTTTACAAGAGTGTTTAGGTATTCATATACAAGCGTATCCTCTTCTGTCCTGTCTCCTGCGTCGTACATTCTAAAGTTTTCCGCCTTCATTGTTCCCCTGTTCCTCTCGTAGTAGTCCGCGCTTCGTTTTTGTTCTGCCCAAATCAACATGTTATTTACACAAACCTTTATCCAGCTCCACGATACGCGCTTCCATCGCTTGAGGATACGCACAACCTGGCGCATCACTATTTTTTCAGGCTTGGTTAGTACCGGTTTCTTCATTTCCCTATCCCTGCCTATAGTTAATCTTGTACACAACCCTATTGAGGATTGATTCTCAGGCACTTATATAACAAAACCGAATAAATCATACTACCGTGATTTTAGGGCTTCTTATAGCCAATCCTCGAAGCTACGTAAATCCTTATACTGTATATATTTATACGTATACGCATACATATTAGTAGGCAATGCCTAATAAACAATCTAAAATCTCTAATGTATGCGGTAAATATCTCCATTTTGTATGAATTTTGGCCTGGAAAAGGCCTATTTCTTCCCCTTTGGTTTTGCTTTTTTGAACTTTGTATCCCAAAACGGCACGGCCTTGAGACTCGGCGGGAACGCTTTTTGATCCGCCGCTAAATCTCGCGCAAATTTGCGCAGCGTTTGCCAGGCGATCGTGTTTTTGACCTGGAACTTGTGGCCTAACGCCTCAATAGCCGCCGCCTCTTTATCGTCCAGATTGTGCAAGATAAATTGCTCGTTGAGAACGTCCCCGTATTTTTGCGCTCGCGCCCACGCCCGGAAATCAGGATAATCAGCCGCGGCAATATTGGTATAATAATCTTGCGTGACTGTAACTTTTCCAAAATCCGGCACGTTAAACTCATTGGTCCCCAGCGTGTGGATATACTCCGGTAACTTAACTTCCTTTAACTCTTTAAGCTCGAGACCCAAAAGCATGAGTTCTTTTTCCAGCTCGGCTTTTTTCGCTTCTTTTTCGTCCAGCTCCAGCACAAACTTTTTGACCGTCGCCGCTGCTACCTGTTCTGGAGTTAATGCCTTCGGCTCATCCAAAATTCCTTTAAAATTATCCGCGCCCATTGTGCGCCTCCCTTCGTTTTTGCAATTGCTCGGCTTGTTTTTGCAATTGCTCGGCTTTTCCGAGATCGGCCGGAAACGGAAAACACTCGCCCAAAATTAAGAACGATTTTTCCAGCTCCTGAATTTCTGCGTCGATCTCGTTGACTGTTTTTTGTGCCTGTTCCCGCCTGCGCTCAAGCGCAATCCGCCGGCGCATAAAATTTTTCGTAACTGTCAAGTTTTTACCTCCTGTTTTTTTGCGTTTTTTAACGCTCTAAATGCTTACAATGTAAAGACTTGCAAGCCACCTTTGAGAATGACCTGTAAGCATTTATTTATGTATTTATATATATTCATACCGCCTTTTTTTTATTGCTTCTTACAGCCAATCCTCAAGCCTGGTTAATTCCTTACTATGTAGTCAGTTACGAATTACAACTATAATTAACCCTAAAAACAATGTAATATCTCTAATTACTCCCCCAAAAATATATTTGTTACCGCCTAAATCTCCAATCAGTATAGTTGTGCGTGTTTGTTATATATAGTGTTTGTATCCTTTGTGGTTGTTATCACCTCAACATCCATTATACACACCTAAGTCTATTTATATTCATATCTCCAATCGATATAGATATATGCTTTTTGTCATACATGACAATTGCACTCAATATGTTTTTTATCGCCTGAACCTCCATTGTAATCAATTAGGTTTGTTTACGGTAATAACTCTAATTGTTATTATTATGTACATTTATCATATATGATATTTGTATCCGTTGTGTTTTTTATCGCCTGAACCTCCATTGTAATAAATTAGGTTTGAATGTGGTTATACCTCCAATACAGCAAGAACCGTGATTTTTTAACCCGCAGTAAAAAGGCGTTCAATTTTGCCCTTGAAAAAATCGCTTACATTTTTATTGTGCGTCAACGCCTCCTGTATTTTTTCATCAATAGAACCGGCCGCGGTAAGTATTCGATAGACCGGATTTTTATGCGTTCCGATCCGGTGAATCCTCCCGATCGTTTGGGTCCACGCGATAAACGAAAATGAATAGCTATACAGATACATCAGGCTCGACGCCTGCAAGTTCAGCCCCACGCCCATGCTCGCCGGATTACCGACTAAAAAAGAAAACTCGCCCAGCGGATCCAAATACTTGAACTTGCCCAGATTGTCCGCCTTCGTCGCCTGGTTCACTCCGCCGTGATATTCAAGCACCGTCGCCGCCGGGAACTCCCGCCGCAACCGCGCGGCAATCGCTGCAAGCTCCGCGCGGAATATTGCGGTTATAATGATTTTTTGGTGCGGCACATCCTTGAGATCAGATATAAGCCGGTCAAGTTTTGGATTGTATTTCAACGGCGCGGCCGGATATTCTGGATTGTTCGCCGACGGAAAAAAACCGCCGGTGACCTGCTGCAACCGCACGGACAGCGCAAGTGCATTGTCCACGCTAATTGTTTTATTGTTAATCTCCGTTTTCTTTTTGGAAATCAGGTCAGCGTAACATCTGGATTGCTCCTCGCTCATCTCGACCTGCAACGGCACAAATATTTTATCGGGCAAATCAAGGCAATCGCCCTTACGGTGTATATACGTATCGTCGTTTATTATTTTTTTTAATTTGTCTATATTCCGGTATTGTTTTTGTTCATTAACTTTGTGGCGTATACAGAACATATAGTAGCTGCCGATATCGCTGTGCCGGGTCCAGTAGCCCGGCTGCAAAAACTCGAATTGGCTGTACAAATTAAACGGCGATTGGCCGACCGGTGTTCCGGTTAGGGTCAGCCGGTAATCACAAGCCTGCGCAATTTTGCACAAGACCCTGCTTCTTTGCGTATCGGGATTTTTGATCGTATGAGATTCATCCAGCACCGCCCACGCATGACCAAAGTTAAGCGATCCTATCAGGTCAATAATTTTTCTTGCGCCGTCGCCCTGAAACGCCTCGATGTTGACGCACAGAAAACGCAGATCAGGCGACGCTTTCCACCTATCCAGCTCCAGCTGCGCTTTTTTTGTCTCCCATTTTTCGGCGGAAAATACAAACGTTACAAACGCAACCGGGCAATGCATCGGTATTTGCTCAGTTGCCCATTGCGCGTGTACGCCGTTTGGCGCAATAATTAAAATCACATCATCTGACCAGGCTGTATTTGCAACAATATCAATTGCCATTTTGGATTTGCCTAGGCCCACATCCGCATGGATTGCGGCAAAAGTTCTGTTTTTGTGAACAAAATCCTCGCAGGTTTTGCGCTGGTATTCGCGCGGATTAGTTTTGTAGATTAACTCTGTCATTGTTCTTGTTTTCCCTTATTAACTCCAGTGCTTCCCAGCAATACCTGTCGCCCGCGCTCAGGCGACAGTATTCCAATTCGTAAATTTTCCGGTCGCCGTGAGCCTCCTGTGCTACGGCTATCCTTTTTGCGTATCCGCCAATTCCCGCGCGATTAAAGACGCCCTCAATCTCGGCCACGGATGTGGCGCGGCGCAAATTATCGATCAATTCTGTTTTTGTCATGGTTTCATTCCGTGCATGTCGATTTTATCCAGATCAACGTATTTTTCATAACTGCGGACTGGTTTTGTAAAATCCATTTTTTCCCCTCTTTTTGGTCTATACAAATTTAATTTGTCGTATTAACTTTATAAATTTTTCTTTTGTTTTGCAGTTATTGTGTTTTATAATTTCGGCGACTGAACCAGCGTCCAGGGTTAATTTAAACAACCGGGCTAAATCGTCATTGTTCCAATATTGCATGTCCCGCCCTTGCCACGTTGGCGTTAACTGCTCTATTATGTGCGTTAATTTCGGCTCAAGTTCGTGTATTTTTTGCTGAAACACTAACGGCCGCAAAGCCGCCGGCCTTGATTTCTGGCTGCTCTCACATTTTGGACCAGAATCATCTTTCCGGAATGTTATTTTTACAATTTTTCGATCACAAACAATATCATAAAATTCCTCCCTGGCTGCCCCGTCGTTGTAGTCCAGGTAATCTGTCAATTGCTCGCAGCCAAGAAAAAGCCTGTGCAATTTCCAAAGCGCGTCTTGCTCCCATAATTCAAATACATTAACTTCCCAATATTCAACAAGATCGGCTGTAACCTCACTCATTAACGGCATTAATTCTTGTATTTTTTCGTTTAATTCTTTGCTGCTAATCCACATACCGTTTGTATATGTTTTTGTTTTGTTTGGTTTTTTCAAAATGCACACCCCGCTGTCCCGTTGCCCACTGTTTTCTCCTGTTGATTTTCCAGATTTAAAAATCCGCGTCTGTGACGCCGGTAAACGACTGGAATTTTTTGAAAAATCGCAATCCTTCGATGTTGATTTTCCTCAAAATTGTTATCTCAGCGTCTGTCGGCCTAACAGCTGTATGCGCATATAGACGCGCAATTTCATCCAACCGGGTCATATCCGCGGAAATGTCCTCGATTGTTTCGTATACGGTTTTTATTTTTTTAGCCATTTAATCCTCCTGTGATTGCAATATTTACAATTGACTGATCAGCCCGTCCGAAAAATCGGCGATATGCTTGAGTGCAGCTTTCCCCTCGGCCGTCTTGAATTCATTGACTTTTGACCGCAGGTAAGCGGTGTATTTCTGCAATTTTTCCTTGTCCGGCGCATTGTCCGCCTTGCGTTTTGCCTCGACCTCCTGCCGCAGTTGCTCGGCCTGATCTGCGGCGGCTTGTCGTTTTGCCTCCTCCGCCCGGCGTTTTTCGGACTCCAGTTCCGCAACTTTCGCATTCTGTTCCGCTTCAATTCTGCGACGCTCGGCGCGTTCGGCCGCAAGTTTTGCCGCCGCTTCCGCCGCTTCTTTTTCACGCTCAGCGCGTGCGGCCGCTTCTTTTTTTTCGACTTCAGCCTGTGTGCGGAGCCGTTCCGCCTCTTTTTCCTCCGCCTCTTTTTCCAAGCGGGCATTTTTGAGCTCCAGCTCTTTGAGCCTGACCTCATCGGCGTGTTTTAAAACTTTCATCCTGGAATGCAATTCCTGGAATGCATCCTCGCTCATGCCCATTGTAATTTCTTGCAATGCGCCGAATTGTGCGAACGGCGCAAGCGTATTTTTTCGCTCGTCCAGCTCCAAGACAAGCATCTCGTGTGCCAGCCGTTCGTCCTCGGCCTTTTTTTCTGCGGCCTGTTTTGTTTCGTAGTGCAGTTTTGCGCCGCTGTAATAATTATCCCATGCCTCGGCGCTTAAATTGCCCAGATCCTGCATGTGCGCCACGCCGGATCCGAATTCCTCCAGCTGTGAAGCGCGGGCTTGCGCTAACTCTGCAATGCGCACCGCCTCCGCGCGTGCGAAAAATTCCTCGCGCTCTTTAAGTTCCTGCTCCCGCCCGGCTGCGGCGTTTTTGAAAATATTGTAGACAGCCTGAATCGCCTTTGATGCATTGTCATAGACCTGCTTTTTTTCTTTGCGGATTTTGTCCGCTGCGGTGCGGACTTTTCCAATTGCAAGCCGGAGCTTTTTTGCGTCGGCGCAATTTTCTTTTGACGGCTCCGCCGCGTATACAGCGGCTATTGCCGTGTCATAGGTCCGCAGTTCGTCGGCCATTTTTGAAAATACCGCCTCTATCTCGTCCGCGTCAGTATGCGGCAAAATCGCCAGCTCTTTTTTGATTAGTTTGTCATCCATTTTGTTGTCATCCATCTTGACCCCCGTTCTGATTTTTGTTTGTTTTTTCTTCAATCAACAACTTTATTAACTTGTATTTACTTTCCAGCTGCGCGGTGTTGTCGGCGACCGCCCGCGCCGTGTTATATAGATCGTTGCGCTCAATTGTTGTGAGTATTCCCGCTCGGCACGCGTCGCCTAGCATTTTTTTTAACTCCGTCATAAGCCCTGCATTTTCCGGCGGCACGGCGGGCATGTCCGCCGGAAAAAGTGCATTGATAACCCGGTTAATTATCTCGCGCCCGATCAGCCCCGCAAGCCCGCGCTTCAATGCCCGCGTTCCCGCCCGGGTAACTGCGTCGTGATACGCGCGTGCGCCGGATGTTTTTGTTTCGGCTGTTGAGCATGCTCCTATCTCGATTGCCTCCCGCTCGCGATCGTATACGCGAGCGCGGATCGTGATCAAAAAATTCGCATCCGGTGCTGGTTGTTCCTCTTTTGGCATGAGTTCATAACTGATCGAAAAAACCCGCATCGCCTTGAGCGCAAAACTTCTCGTGGTCTCGATTTTGTCGCCTGCGATCCGGCAAAAATCCTCGTTATGATTTTTTGAATTGGCGTCCAAGTTGCTGTTTTTGTCGCAGACAGTGAGGAGCTTGAAAAATAAGTCCTCGTCGTCAATTTCCACGCCCGCGCGGGTAGGTGGCACTGGCGGCGGAGTTGTATTTACGTTTTTAGGCTCGTTTTCGGTTACCGATAGTTTCATTTAATTCCCCCTCTTCAAAATATTCGTCAATTTCTTCGACCAGCCATTTTTTGTCTTTGTAATGCGGATAATCTTCTTTGATTGTTTCCCATTCTTTTTTTTGAGATTCATTGACTCCAACAAATCTCGAAAAGAAAACCCTTCATGACAATGAGCAAATCCCAGTAATTGCTGCTCCGCCATGGCTATAGCAACCTCGCGCTTTTCCCTGTGTGTCATAATGACCCTCCTGTGTTTCCTTGACCTGTCTCATCAGTACACCGCCGGTCAGCGCGACGCAGACCGGGGAATGGATACCCCGGTTTCGATATTAACTTTTTGCCAAACGCTTAAAACGGTATATCATCGTCAAAGGCGTTCTCGTTTTGCTGCGGTAACGGTACTCCCGCGGCCGGTGGTGTGTACGCTGGTGCTGGCGGAGTTGCGGCGGCGGATGCTTGCCCGGCCAAAAGTTCCCGCTTCCGTTTGTTGAGCAATTCCATCACATCCGCGCTCAGGTGTTTATACCCTACCGCCCGGTTTTGCTCGCCGTATCCTATCTGCGTTTCAAGTGTTAATGTAACGCAAACTTTTTTACCAACAAAATCGTCCGTATCCTGTGCGGCGACACCCTCGCCCAGGGCTGCGTTTGACAACTCCCGGAGCGTGTTTTTTGCAAACATCGCCACCCTCGGGTTCGGATGCCAAATATTGAGATTGTCAAAAACGTACTCTTTTCGCACGCCGTTGTTAACCTCAAGCTCAAGCGCCAGATAATCATTCCCTGTTTTCGACGTTTTCCGCGTCGCTTTTTTGACTATTGCGTGATAGTCGCCCGCCGGGAATGGTCCGCAATCCGCTATCTCGGCGTATGCATCGCCCATGTTTCCCATAGTTCCTCCTGTGTTTTTTTTCTGCGTTCTAAATTTAGTGAGATTAGTTAACGCCCTTTTGTGCTGATAATTTTGAACTCGATAACCCAGACCCGCGGGTTGTCCTCCCAGATATACCCGGATTGCTCTTTTTTCGCGTTGATCGAATCCCACAATGTGCGGAATTCAGCCACCGAATTGACGCCCTCGGCGAGCGCATCTCCATGGCGTATCTCCTGTATTTTTTCGTCCTGGATACTGGTTATCTCAAGCCAAATTTTTGCTTCTGATTTTGGCGCAAAAAGAGGATTGCGACGGTACCAACCGCGATGTGGCGAAATCTGGTCAGGCATTACATGCGGCGGCGGGTTCCGCCAGGTACATGCTGGTGCAAGCCTTTTTTGTGATCCGTTATCGCCAACAAATTCCACCGACCGCTCGAAACGGCTCTCGCCATTCGGCGCGAAAACGTACCGGCCGTGCAAAAAATGCGGTTCTTTGATATATAGCAAATCCCTGCACTCCCCGAAACGGCATTTTCTGTCGATGGTAATTTTTCGCCTGGTTTGTGTTTTTTTGCCGTCCAGAATTGCCTGGATCATGTCCGGTTTAAATAGTATTCCTGTTTCTCGTTGTGTCATTTTGACCCTTCTTTTTTTGTTGCCCGATATCCGTTATATTTTTTCAGCGGCAACCGCATTTTTGCGGCGACGCTCTTTGCATTTTTTAATTGCCTCCTCTGCTTCGGCGAGCGTCATTGGCCGCAGGCTACCGTTTCGCGCGGTAATATCACAGCCGCGCTCATCCTCTATCCAATACAAATTTTTCCCGCCCAGTTTGCGCAGTCGGTATCCTATTGACCGCGCCCGCTGGCGCAGCCTGTTTTCGTATGCTTTCATTTTTTTATCCTTTTTGTCTCCGTAAAACATATAAAAATATACACTAATAGTCAAGCTATTTTTATTCAATTGCGTATATTTTTTAATCGTTTTCCAATTCTTTTTCTGCAGAATAATAATCGCGTATCACGTTCCGCGGCCGGTATCCGTCAGTTCCCTCCTGTGTTGCTATCCGCACGCGACAGGGCTTGTTCAGCAGCTCGGCTGTCGTTTTTGGATATTTGTTTTTGTTTAGTGCTTTGACCATTTTTGATAACGTAATTTGCGCGTATTTTTTCGCCTTAGGGTTCGGATGCCATAGATTCAAATAATCATATATAGTATAGCCGCTGTACTCGTCGTTTGTTATTTTGATTTCAAATTTCAGGTAACGATTTCCTTTTTTTGAAACTTGCTCACACCCGGCGACAACAACCGCGCCGTAGTCGCCGTCCGGCAATGTTCCGCCGCGACCGGCAACAGATAAAACCCGCGACATGCTCGCTTTATCGTTTATTTTTTCTTCCGGTTCTGGCGGCGGGAACTCATACCCGCAGACAATCCGCTCATAATCGACCTCCCGGGTCCCCGTGCAGATACGGACCGACGCATGTACCAACGTTTTGCATTCCGGGCAGCGTTTTTTCGGCGCATCGCCGCTCCCGTCGCCTGTTTTTGTCCTCAATTCCAGGTCATCCACCGGTCCGTGATAGTCAATGTTCCCGGCAAAATCCAGATATAGACAATTTTCTTTCCCCGGCGCAATCCGCATCCCCCGACCAGCTGCTTGCACGTACAGAACCGGGCTTTTCGTCGGCCGGAGCATTACAAGCGTATCAATGTCCGGGACGTTGAAGCCCGTGGTCAAAATATTGACATTGACCAGGCACTTGATTTTACCGGCGCGAAAATCGGCGACGGCCTGAACCCTGGCAGCTTTCATCTCGCTTTTTTCCTCCGCCGAATCATCTTTTGTCGGCGTGTATAGCACCGCCGACGGAACCCCGGCATTAACAAATTGAGCGGCCACGCCTTTGGCGTGCTCGACGTTGCAGCAAAACACCAGCCATTTTTTGCGATCAGCTGCGCAGGCTATAACCTCACGGACTGCGAGATCAGAAACCAACATTGCCTTTTTCGCCAGCTCCTCCACGTTGTAGTCGCCGTAGGCGTCTTTTTTCTTGATTTCCGTGTCGATTTTGAACATCGTCGGAATGACGGTCAGAGGCGAAAGAATGTTTTTTTTGATTAACTCGGCGACCTCTGCGCTGTATGCGCATTTTTTAAAAAAACTTTCCGGCCCGCCATAGATTAGCCCCTTCATGTGGCGGAACGGCGTCGCAGTTAATCCGAGTGTTTTTAGATTGGCATTCCGCGCGGCCAGATCCTCCAGGCACGCGCGGTATACGCCGACTGATTTTTTTTCATCTTTTGCTTTTTTGTCAGTCACGCGGTGCGCCTCATCAGCAAAAACAACTGTAACCGGGTCCCCGCCCATATGCGGCAGGCGGTTAATAAATGTTTGCGGTGTGGCGAATATTATTTTTTTGTGCAGTTCCTGCCGCCCCAGCCCGGCGCATACAATGCCCGCCGGTGCGCCCGGCCAGTACTCAAGAAGCTCGTGGTAATTTTGTTCCACAAGTTCCCGGGTAGGAGCAAATCCTACCACGCGCGATCCGGCGACGGTATGAAATAGCTCCCGGATAATGTGCGCCTGCACCAGCGATTTCCCAGCCCCTGTGGGTATCTCGATCACAACGTGCGGAACCGTTTCCCAGAGTTCATATACGGCGTTAACTGCGTCGGCTTGGTGTTCCCATAATTTTTTAGACATAAAACGTTTGACCCTCGCGTTCAAGTTCACAATCTTGGAGCTGTATAATATCGGCCAAAGCATCGAGCGCGGCCTTTTCGATATCAACTGCCATTTTGTGCAGCGCAATGGTTTTTTTCTTTATATCCATGGCAACCATAATGTCTATCACGCTCCAATTATGGAACATTTTTGTATATTCTGCGTCGCAGATATTCGTAAACTTGAGCGCGTTGTTTTTATGATCGAGCGCGGCGCAGAATCCACCGTACCCGCCTTTCCAGCTTCCGTTCCAATGACTGTCAAGCTTATATTCCGTTTGATACGCGGCTCTTACAGTTTCGTACGTTTCATCCTGATACCGCTCATCTGCGCCTGCTTCTTTGTAATGAGTGCAAAACCTCTTGTACGCCTTCGACTCGCACAGCTCCACGGCGTTCTGTGCTTTGTCAATATGCAACTCCATGTACTTCCGATGCTTCTTGGCTTCCAAATATACGTCCGTCGCCGTTGTGATCATGTCCTTGGCCATCTCGACCCTCCTTGGGTTGTGTGTGTCATTTTGACACACCTATATCCATTATTGCGCAGCAATTGTGCTGTTGTTATTTGCTGTTGTACCGGCGGTGTATCCGGCGCGGGATGCTGCCTCATCGCCGGTAAAACTTTGCGCAGGATGTTTTATATACGTTATTTTTTCTTTTTCCATGTGCTTTTTTACCGCCTGGGGTGTTATGATAACAAGCCCTTTTTCCTCAACATTTTTTTCAAATAATTCTCTTAAACCAATACGAAATCCTCGCGCAAAATCGTTTTTCTTTGCGTTGATTATCGCTCGGGTGTCCCACGGCCCCCGGACCAATTCGTATTTCAGAAAATGTTTCCAAGTATTTTCAAAATGCCTGAAAACAAACCGTATAGTCTCAATACAAATTTTACTGTCAGATTCAAGGCCGATAATTTGGAAGGTCTGCCTCCCCAGAAAACGTTGACAATAATATTCACATCTAAAATTTCTTGTAATTATGTTAATTAGCTTTTTTTGCCATAGCGGCAGGTTCCGGCGATCGTCGTTTGGTATTGGTGTTATAGTCGCCTCGTCGTCATCGCCTGTTGTGTTAATTTTAACGTCGTTTTGAGTTAATGAATTCTTGCACATTAACTCTTGAGCCTTGGCCATCGCTAGCTCGGCCTCGTGTTTTGACGGATTGTTTCCCGCAAGAGAAAAAAGTTTCTTGACCTGGTCTATTATTTTTGTTTTTGATTTTTCGTTTTCAGTTATTGGATTTTCCGTTGTCATTTTTCACTCCTAATGTTCCGCTTGTGGTTGATGTAATTACAATAGGCTTCCGCCATGACTTCGCAGGCTTGGTCCATGTTTCGTTTTGTATCTTTTACAATTTCGTAAATCTCATTGTTTTTGTATTCTTCATCATCAGTATCCAGGCGGTCAGCCCTGGTAGACTCCCCGGCGTTACATCCGGGAAGTTTCGACATTTTCAGCCAGGGTAAAAACCCTCACGCAATTGACAAATATTCCAAAAATCCTGTTTGTCAAAAATCATGCCGATTATTTGGCTCGCCTTTTTTCGGTCAATACCCTCGGTTACAACGCCGTTGCGGTTCAGGATTGCCAATTGTTTTTCAGTCGGTTGTGTCCGTGCTACTGCCGCCGCAGCCTCAGCAGCACGCTCGGCCGCGGCTTCCTCAATCACCCGCTGCTCGCGCTGGATTTTTTCATTTTCTTTTTGTTTTTTGCGGTAGTCCATTTTTGCGTAGATCAGTTTTGTTTCAATCTCGTTTTTGTGCATGCCCTCAAATTTGACTGCCAACGATTCCCAGTTTGCTGTGTCCTGGCCTGTGTAGACTGCGTACCTGCGCAATTGCTGCTCGGTTACGCCCTGTGTTTTTGTCTCTGTGTTTGTCATTTCTGACCCCCTGTTAATTAGTATAGTAGCACGGCTGTATTTTTTATGCAAGCAAAAATATGTATATTTGCATAAATAATTGTCTTTTTTTCATCTTTTTTTCAGGTTTGCTCAACAAACATGTATTAGTTGTGTTTTTCCTCATTTCCACATCACTGCCTATAGTTAATCTTGTACACAACCCTATCGAGGATTGATTCTCAGGCACTTATATAACATTCTTGAATAATCATACCGCTTTCATTTTAAGACGTCTTAAAATCAATCCTCACGCCTACGTAAATCCTTATACTGTATATATTTATAAGTATACGTATACATAAAAGCAGTTATTGCCTAACAAACAATCTAAAATCTCTAATGTATGCGGTAAATATCTCCATTTTGTATAGATTTTAGCCTGGAAACGCTTGAAAAAGTCACTATTCAAAACCTGTTGTGTTGTTTTCCTCCCCTCCAGGCGTCTCCGGCGGAACATAAAACGCGGAATGTATGTATTTTATAATTGGTTTACTTTTTGTTTGGACACGCTCAATAAAAATCAGCGAGTGCTTGAGCATGTCCTCGAGCATGTTTTCCCGCTCGAGTTTGGTTAGCCATCTCGAGCGCGTATACAGCAATGAGCTACTAATGCCGCTGCTGCCCGCATCGCGGATTAACTTTATAACGCGGTTGTTTTTTTCCTCCGTCTCGTTATCCGATATCTGCTCCCCGATATTTTGGATCAGATATTCGGCCGAATGCATGGCGATCCGGCTCCCCCACAAAAATGCTTCCATGTCAATTCTTGGATTTTCAAAATCACGGCCTATCGCGTACACAAGCGCCAGCTTGATTGCATTCTCCAGCACGCGAGAGTAAATACTTGAGGACGCCTCTGTTTTTTTCATTTTTGGAGTCATGGCGTTTGTCCCGTCTATCTCTTGGATTTTGACCTGCTCGTCGGTCGGAACGGCTATTGCTCCCTGCGGGGTTTCAATCCGCGATAATTTTATTAGTTTCTCAATCAGCAAAAAGTCCGGCTGCCGGGTTTCAAAAATCTGCGCCCGGCCGCGATCCCGGCCGACATCAAAAACCAAAAACCGGGCGAGCAGCCCGGAAGATGTATCCGCGCTGGACAACGCTTTAAAAAATGTACCATGGGTCGCCATGCCGTAGAGCGTTAGACACGGCTCTTTAATCGGCGTTGTCGGATTGACTTTCCGATCCGCGTAATCGGTCCCCAGAAACATGGAACCGGCGGCAGAATACAAATCCATTAACACTGTTTTGATTTCACTTTTGTACCCGGGCGCTTTTTTATTTGTGATCGAATCCAGCACAAGGCCGAACTCGTCAATCAGATACGTTTTTATCGGGTATTCCTGGAGCGCCGAGTATATGGCTGGCGCGGATGCGATCCTGGACCCGCCCAGATATCGGCGCAAATCCTGCCGAGATGCGATTGTCTTTATACACGACCTGGCCGCCTCTTTGCCGGACCCGGATTGAGCAAGTCCGACAATGTAAATATTCGACCTGAGATTGGTTTGTGTTTTGTATTTTTGCCCGGCTAATGCGCCAACAAATGTAATGGCCGCAGCCAGCGCAAGTTCGGGCTGCGGGAACCGGGATTGCGAGTTAATATAGTCCACGATCTCGCGCAGTAATCCGGTGGCGGGGATGAGGTTCTTTGGTACTGTTTTTTCTGTTCCTCCTGTTTTCCCCGGCGCGGCGGAAACAGAAACGCCGCCTGACTCAGAGCGTAGCTCAGCTATCGCATCGGCATTAACAATTACCGCGGCCGGCCCCTTGTGCGCAGATCGTACAATTGCGGTGATTTCCTCTGATTCCAACGGCGGGCGACATTGACGCGCATTGAGAGCGCCGACCAAGTCAAAACATTGCTCAGGCGTATAACCGGCGTCGCGCAACACGCACGATTGCCGGAACAGATAGTCGTTACGTTCCCCCTCGCCGACAATTCGATCAGGTGTACCCCGGCCAGGTGTTCCTGCCGCCGAAAAAGTCGATGCTGCACCTCGTTTTTTTTTTGCTCTCTGGAATAGCGGAAATAACTGCGAGGGGAACGGCGCAGGCGGATAGTCGTTTGCCCACCTGTACCTGCGGCCGCTTGCGTGCAGCGACGGAGCGACCACGATATACCCGCCGTCGCCACGGATATCAATTGGTACCCCTGCGTTTTTGACTGAGTTTTTAATCTCCCGGTCTCCGGCGTCGTACAACAGATGCCGCCCGCCCGGCCGGCCGGTGAGTTGCGTAAGTGTATCCTGATCAATGTTGTTTTTTTGCAGGTAATCCTGCGCGTCTGCCGAGTCAACGTCAATGACGACAACAGAGTTAATGCCGCCGGTAGGCATTCCGATATTAGCTCCCGGGTAGAGGGTCCCCCACCACAACCGAATTTGTGCCTCATCGGCAGTCGCTTCTTTCCAGCCGGTTTGCGTGCGCGGATGTTTGCCCGGGGATTTACAATTTTGGCCGCAGGTGCATTTCCCCTCCTCCATTGCGTGGAGCGGAAATACAGATATACCCTGCCGCGCGTAGATGTGCGCGGCCTGCTCTGTGGTTAATGTATTTACAGATGTTAATGCCGTTAGTTGTATTGTGAGTTTTTTTGCCATTTGACCCTTTTTTGACACTAAAAAAACAGAGAGAGCCACGAGACGCTTTACCGCGCAGGGTCAGGTACACAGGTCAGCGATCCCGTAACCCTATCTGGTTTTTCCCACGGACAAATATACTACGGCTGGATTTTTTATGCAAGTTTTTTTTATAATCCGTTTTTGGTGCTTTTTTTACCCTAATTCATTAGCGCACTAAATAGATAATAGTAAATCGCACTGTTTTTTCCAAAAAACACGATTTTTTTATTTCCTTACAAAATAAAGAGTTACGGCGACAAAAAATAACCGTTAGATAACAGTAAATCGTCATAACGATTATCTTTTTGCCCTAATTGCTTACTGCATAACAAGTTACGGCGTCAAAAATAGATAATAGATAATAGTAGGGAAAATAGATAATAGTACACGGACAAATAGACAGTTAGAAACTGGTAAACGTGTATACAAAAAGATACAAAAAAAACCAAACACACCCAACAC
>JACSEB010000011.1_pt1 | contig 17754 bp, 28 predicted proteins | sample 8225501 | NCBI WGS metagenome assembly JACSEB01 (sample SAMN15704856, study PRJNA648150) | viral metagenome | isolation source: viral RNA from sea star tissue collected in USA, Olympic National Park, and... | host: Pisaster ochraceus | collected 2013
GTGTGTTGGAGAGGAATTTGTGCACCGCTATAGAAAAAAAGAGGACAAGGGTAATTCCTGGGGTTGTTCTCTATTAATTTAGAAGGCTGCTCTCTCTTCATTTTCTTATTCGAGAAGGCGGAGGAATCTTGAATCCGAGCTTGGAGTCGAGTCAGAGATAGGCTCAGATGAGGCGTCCCAAATATATCTGCGTGCGTGATCCTGCTTTAATCCCTCACATCCTCACAAACGGACTTTCTTTTTAGTAACTCTCGACAGTGTCGAGACTTAGAGCGTTTTCATTTGTGAGGGAGTCCCTCACAAACGGAAAAAAACCCTCACAAAAAGGCCTTATTTCCTCACAAACGGGGCTATTCACTCCCATTTCGGTTATTTTGAAAAAATGTAATAAAGTTTTTACAAAGTACTGGATTTCTTTATTCTTGTGGTATACAGTCTTTAATATGATAGTAGACGAGATCAAAACAAACAAAGCATATAAACAAAACACCGTCTTGGGGAAAGGCCTCCGAACAACCGCCGTCTGCTATCATCATACTTCGGTTATACGTGAGGCATTAACCCAGGACGGTGTTTTTCATTCTGTATCGAATACGCCTCCTCACATAATAATCAAAGCACAACAATCTCATTATAAACACAGCATAAAAGGATATCTGTAAGATGAAAAAGACTGATTGGTACAAGGCAGCCCACAGGCTGGCATTCGAGAATTTGTCTTCCTGGGCAGAGGGAACTCGGCACGAAGATTTATGGGTTATGGTCAGCCCGCATGGTCCTCAGGACAATAAAATCCCCAGTTTCCGATTGAATTTGAAAACGAAGAATTGGGTTGATTTGACGACTCTCGACAAGAAATGTGGAAATGATCTTCTTGATTTGTACCATTACATACTCCGGGAGAAGTTAGAAAAAACGATTATTGATAAAACGCTTGAGGGTTCTGAATTTAAAGAGGCTATGCGGGGAGCTGCTTGCCTTCATATATGTATGAATTACGGGGGAGTGGAAGAGCGAGAGAAATCAATCCAGATGAAGGGAGTCTGGATAAAGAAGTACGAAGATAAGAAAAAAGGTTTAATAAATTGAGTATGGTCGCTGGTGAGATAGTACAGGTTATTAACGCTCTAGGTCTCCAAACAAAAGACTGCGGTGAGTATTATTCATTGTGCTGTCCGATACATAAAGACACCAAGCCCTCTGCTGCCATTTATAAAAATAGTGCGATGTTCGATTGTTTCTCGCAATGTGGTGATATGCACATTACAAAATTATATAAACAAATAACAGGCAAGTCTGCGTATAAAGATCTGAAGCTCGACATGAGTTGGTCAACCAAAGGTAAGAAGAAAAAGAAGAGTGACGAGTCTGAATTCAGAATTGCAGGCAAACCAGCAATAAGAAAATTAAATATTCCTGATGAGATAGTTACAAGAAACACAAAGAAAAAAAGAACAAAGCCAGATTACTTCGCTGGCTGGTCACAGCTAGAAAAAGGTGTGGATATAGCACCTGACCTTAACACTCACTGGTATTCACTGAGCAAGAAAGATGGAGGCCCAGGATTCGGAGAAGAAATACAAAGATGGGTTTTTACGAGAAACAATAAAGATGTGATGGTAATCTGCCGCTTCTCATACGGGAAGAAAAAGTGCGATAAACCATTTACTTTGTGGCAGGATGATAAAACAAAAAAGATAAAATGGCGGAATAAAGCATTGTCTACATTGTACCCTTTATACAATTACGATTTGCTCAAAGAAGCTCTTCTGTGTACACCACCAATCGACATTATTCTATTTGAAGGTCAAAAAGATGCAGGTGTTGCAGAGGGTATATTAGTCCAGTGTATTTGCACTGGTTGGTATGGTGGAGCAAACGCAGTCGATAAAAGCGACTGGAGTGTATTAAAAGGTCTCAATGTTTATTTTTGCCCGGATAATGACAAGCCGGGATTCAAGGCCATTCGAGAAGTGAAGGAGCAGGCTGTATCCGTCGGATTCAATCTGACTATCGTCTATCCACCTGGGGATAAAGATAAAGGATGGTCGTTGGCAGATGATATGGAAGACAAGGAGCAGTTGGATATTCTTCATATTATTCACAAAACAGGGAAACCTGTTGTAACTCATAAAAAGAGAAGCGTACCTAAAATACGCAAGGGGAAGTGATGAAAGAAAATAGTACCACTAGGCGAGGTTCGCCTTCGGAGGAGTCAGAGATTATTATAGACGAATCCACGATTGCAGAAGAGCAAGAGAAACGATTTCCACAGCCTACTTTAGAGGTTTCAAATACAGAAGAGGTAGAGGAAGTAGAGATAAGCCGACCCCCTCTCCCTCTTCCTGCGAGGGATGAAGCTTGCCACAGTGATGATCGTGTTCTCTATGGGAATTTAGACTTCGATTTTCTGGGAACAGAGAATGGAGAATTATACTTTTACGCAAGGCGAAGTAATGAAATTCTACATCGAGCAGCCAAGTCTTTGGAGATATCCTTTATAAACGGTCTTATGAAAATATCAAAATGGTTTGAGTTAGATTCGTTTGTAATACAAGATCCGGAAGGAGATGATAGTCTAGACCTTAAAAAGATATATAGATTCCTGCAAGATGAAAGTTTACATTTTGACAGATTACAGGAAGACCTTATACGACAACAAGGAGCCTGGATTGAGCCTGACGGTGTTTTGGTTCTCAATACTGGTAAAACTATTATTTACAACAATAAAAAAGTAAACGAGCGTGCTCCAGGGCACTTCCTGTATGCAAAGAAATGGTCGAAGGGAAAAGAAGTTCCGTTCGACCATAAGAATATTTTGAAAACTGAAGATATTCGACATTTTTTGGAATATCTCAGTTTACAAAGTTGGGAGGAACGACAGTATGGTGACCTATTAGCTGGATGGGTATTACTTGCTCCCTTTGCTGGGATGCTTCACTGGCGTCCGCACGTGTGGATAATAGGTCCTAGTACGGCAGGGAAATCATTCTTGTTGGATTGCTTGCTTAAACTTTTCTCAGCAGGAGACTTTGGGATTGACTTTGTTGGAGCGAGGGTTACAGCTGCAGGAGTCAGCCGATCGCTAGATGGTACAAGTATGCCGGGAGTATTTGAAGAAATGGAACCTCCGAAGTCTGCAAGAAAAAAAGAGAACTTTGACAATATTATAAGCTTGGCTCTTGCTGCCACACAAGGCGAGACTAGAGGGATGCAGGCGTCAGGTGATTCAGGAACAGTTGGTTATATTATTCGAAGCATGTTCGCCTTCTTGAGTGTTAAATTGGGACTATCTAGCGAAGCGGACAATAATAGATTCTCAGTATTATCATTAACAACCCGCCTTATAAACGGTGAGAATGAAGAAGGAAAAGCAAACAGATTTAAAAAAGCGGCGGAAACAGCCCTAAAATTTGACACCGAGTATGTTCGATCCTTTCACAAAAGGACGGTTAGTATACTACCAGAGGTTTTAAAATGTGTCACACTATTTCGTCCGATTGCTTCAAAAGTATTAAAAAGTGCAAGATACGGAGATCAACTAGGAACGCTGCTGGCTGGCTTTTATATGGTAGATCACGATGTTTGCCCTACCCAGGAACAGGCAGAAGAATTTTTTAATAAACGAGCTGACTTTCTAACTGACATGGTTGCAAGCAAGAAGATCGTAGGCGGAGACGAAGGAAACGCTGCTCGGACATTCCTTGGGCAGGAAATCGAGGTAGTATTCCCGGAGACAGATAAACGCAAGGAGAAGCGTGAGAAGAACACACTCGGCTATTGGTTATGGTTAAACCGCGAACTTCGTATGAGAAATAACAAGACAAGTTTAACGGAGCGGTATTTGCCTAGCGAGTATAAAGCCATCAGAGATGTCCTCTATAAATACGGACTGTATGTCTATATAGAGGACAGGCAAATCAATAAGGGAACTCCTCCTTTAGAGAGGAAGGAATATCTTCAATTTCAGAAAAACCAGCCCAAAATTAACAAGTTATTTGGAGGGACGATAGGCGAGATAGAATACGGAGAGTTACTAAGAAGGTGGGACCCAAACATCGATATATCGAAAACTGGAAGATTCGGTGGAAAATCAGAGCAGATGCTGAGAATAAATCTGAATTCAATTTTACCATACGAGGAAGAGGAGGAAATAGAGGTGGAGGATTATATGGTTAGAAAAGGAACTGAAGGAGAAATAAATGAAAAGCCAAGAGAAGGATGTCGCCGAGGTGAATGAGGAAATATAGTTGAAACCGGCTTCGGCCGGTACGAGGATTGGTTGACCGCTTCCTCGCTGAAGAAACAGGTCAGCCTGCTCATGATAGCAGGCGAAGGAAGAAGTATGACAAGCACAGAAGCAGTAAGAGCGTTGGCTGAGCTCGGAGAAGTTCCAGGTAAAGCTAAAGTGGATCAGGTTATTGCTAAAATAGTTTCAGGCTTAATTACTGAAGAAAGAGTAATCTGCGAAGCTTTTGAGAAAGAAATCGAGGAAAATTGGGAGTCGCCTGATTTTTCTATAGAAGACTTTGTGGATGACTTTCAAAGACAACTGAGTGCTAAGGATTGTAAAGTTCATGAGATTTTGCGTTGTTATAAAACCTGGCTTGAGCGTGGAATCAAACAACAAACCTTGCTTGAGTCTTTACTCAGTTACTGCGAGAAAAAGAATATCGAGTTGGTGGAGAACGAAGTTGCAAAGGATCAGTAAATAGTTGAAACCGGCTTCGGCCGGTCTGCTGGAGGTGTCCTCTCCAGCACTGACGAAACAGGACAGCCTGAAATAGGCAAAGGAGGAATCAACAAATGCCTGAAATAAAACCCCGCAGAGGATACAGCCCTGAAGAGGCCTTCTCGAAGTCTCTGCGTCCCTACCAAACGGAAGCGGTTTTGAAAACCCTTCAATCCTGGAATAAAGGCAGCTCCTCCGGAGTAATAGAAATCCCAACCGGAGGCGGGAAGTCCCTCGTGCAAGCGATGTTGTTAATTCGCCTTCTAAAGGGTACTGGACAGACTGGTGTTATTCTCTGCCTGACGCACGTGGAGACATTAATCCGTCAGAATGTCGCAGAACTCCTTGGGCTTTGGGCAGAAGCCCCTGTGAGCATATCCTGTGCTTCCCTGAAATCCAAGGATTTGAGAGGGCAGATTATATTTGCTTCGATCCAAACATTCCGCAATCAATTAGACCAAATGGAGGGACGAACCGTTGACTACGTATTTATCGATGAAGCACATCTCGTCCCTGATGCCAGCGCTTCTCAATATCGAACGGTTCTCGACCATCTCGAAGAAGCCAATAACAACCAGAAAGTCCTCGGTTTGACTGCTACTCCTATGCGATTAAAGAGCGGTCCCATCTTCGGAGAGGACGGTTTCTTCGATGAAAGAATTATGGCAGTTCTTGTCTCGACTTTAACCAAGGAAGGTTATCTGTGCAATATAACCAATAAAGTTGACGAGGACGTGCAAATTGACACCAAGGGTCTTCGCTCTCAAGGTGGTGATTTTGCCAAGATTGAGCTTGAAAAAAGAGCATCTGATGCCATGCCCGAGATCATAGATCAGCTGGTTCTGGCAATCGCCAATAGAAAAAAGGTCTTGATTTTTACTTGTTCCATTGCACATGCCGAGAACACTGCGTCCTTGCTTTCGGAGAAGGGCATTCCTACAGATTATACTCATTCCCAGCGAGACAAGGAGGCTAGAGACAAAGCTTATTCTGATTTCAGGGACGGCAGAATAAAGGCTCTTGTGAATGTTGACATGCTTACAACCGGAGTCAATATCCCGGATATTGATGTTATTTGCATGCTCCGTCCGACGAAGTCCGAGTGCTTATACCGACAAATGGTGGGACGAGGGATGCGAATTGCAGAAGGGAAGGAGGATTGCTTAATCCTGGATTATGCCGGGAATACTGAAAGACATGGTCCTGTGGATGAAGACTGCCCGAAGCCGGTGAAAAAGTCAGAAGGGGAAGGGGAAGCTCCTATGCGATCCTGCCCGTTCTGCGGTGCTGTTATCCACATAAGCCTGGTGGTTTGCCCAGAATGCAAGAACATCCTGCGGGTCGGAGACCTTCCAGAAGAATTGACATCGATCCTGTCCCAAGGTGATTTGCTCACACTCTCCCGAGGGTTGGCACGAGGCGAAGGTGTCTTGTTCGAAGTCAAAAGCTACAGGGTAGAATATCCAAGAAAAAAGTGGGATAATCAGCTTCGAAGGAAAGTAGAGATTCCAAAGGAAATTCTCATAACCTACAAAACCGATAAAAGGGTTGTCCGGCAGCTTTTGCGTCCTGAGAAAACTGATTATTATGCTCGGGAAGATGTCGCAACCTTTCTCGATGATGTATTTGATACTGATGAGAACAAGGGCTCTTTTGATCTAGCTCGCAGGCTAATACAAGAACGTCCGCCGATAAAGTTCTTCCGTGCTTGGGAGAATAAAACCGGTTACTGGACGGTTCGTGATGTGATCACTCTCTCCGAAGAAAAGATGAAAGAGTTGTCGGAAAAAGCTGGATAAAGTTTGTTATAAGATATACAGTACTATTAAAACAAGGAGAAGTAAATGGAGAAAAAAGCAGAGCTAAGAATAGCCAAGCTCCGCAGGCTTCTCGCCAGAAACGGCGGATATATACTGCGAAAATACCGTAACGAGTTGCTGTTTTCTATAGATGATCATCTAGGCGATCGTGTAAAAGTTGGTGCAGACGAGAAGACCAATTATCTCACATTCGAGGACGTGGATGCTTTTATAACATACACAATAGAAAAGCTTAAGAAAAAGAAAGAGCTTCACATAAAGGGTAAATTCAATGACTAGAAAAAACCGCTTCGCTGGTGCAATATCCCAGCGAGAATTACTGCGAATAAAGGCAGAGAAGGCTGCTTCGAGGACAGCAATTAACAGGAATCGTGGAGATATGCTCCGAAAGGCATTTATAGAAAAGGCAACAGAGCCTAGGGAGTTCCCAGGTGAATAAAGAAAAAGTAATAAATTCCCTCGAATTCTTTCTAAAAGAGGCCGAAGAAAAAGCTGACCGCAAGGAATCTGGTGATATTTATGCAATGCTCGAGCTGGCTCAAGGCACGCAATCTGAAAACTTTTACATCAGAGAAGCTCACCTGCTCCGGGAAGTTCTCCAATCACTAGATCACAACTGGGATTTTGTACCTCCGGACGGATGCTCGGTCGCTCAAGTCTATCATTTCCTAAGCCCTATCGTACGGGAATACGAAAGAATGGCAGCTGAAGGCCAACAGGCCTTTGAATTCGGAGAGATCGGAGGCTCGGATGTCTAATTCTGATGATTTAAATTCTAGGATTTTTAATGGTGTTGAAATAGAAGATGGTCAGCTGTGGGTGGCTAAGGATTGGGTTGTTAATCTTTTTGAAGTAGATGATTACACCGTAAGGAATCATTATTCCAGAATATTAGAAACTTCTCTGAATGACTTAAAGTTTGTTCGGAGATTTAAGAGAAAAACACAGACTGGCTGTTATAGAAAACTCTTCTATAATCTGGTCTCTTTAATAGAACTTGGGCGATCTTTTTCTATATCCAAATACGAGAGAGTCTCTAGTAGAGCTCAAGAGGTTCTAGAAGTTCACATCCCTAAAATAAAAGCTTTGCTTGAGGAAGGAGATTCCAAGAAAGTTGCTGAATATATAGAACCTTTACTAGTCAAAGAGAAATTTGAAGAGTTAGAAGACTTTGTTTCAGATGGACAACTCTGGTTGTCTTTAAGTCAGTTTTCTGATTTTGTAGGATTATGTTTCAAGACAGTCTCCCGTTATTCTAAAAAAGTATTCGAGACTTCAGGATTAGAGAGAGAGTCTGTTATTAGAAGATTTTTGAAACCAAATTCGGCCAGAGTAAATTATCCGGACGATTTCTATAATCTGGAATTTATAACAGAAGTTGGAAAAGCTTTGCTTCTAAGCCATGAAGGTGTTACACACTATAAGGCTCAAGAGCTTTTAGAAGTTCACATCCCTAAAATAAAAGCTTTGCTTGAGGAAGGAGATTCCAAGAAAGTTGCTGAATATGTAGAACCTTTAATAGTCAAAGAGGAATTTGAAGAGATAAAAGACTTTGTTTCAGGAGGACAACTCTGGTTGTCTTTAAGTCAGTTATCTGATTTTATTGGTGTTGGATACACGACAATCTCCCGTTATTATAAAAAGTATTCGAGACTACAGGATTAGAGAGAGAGTCTGTTATTAGAAGATTTTTGAAACCAAATTCAACCAGAGTAAATTATCCGGACGATTCTTATAATTTGGAACTTATAATCGAAATTGGAAAAGCTTTGCTTCTAAGCTCTGTAGACGCTACACGATCTAAGGCTCAAGGGGTTCTAGAAGTTCACATCCCTAAAATAAAAGCTTTGCTTGAGGAAGGAGATTACAAGAAAGTTGCTGAATACACAAACCTTGTAATTAGAACCAATAAAATTCCTAAAAATCCCGGGAACATTTATGTTATCTCACACGGATATAACAGTGACTGGTATAAAGTAGGTGTAACGATACAGAAAGCTGAGGATCGTTTAGGAGCTTATCAGGTAGCTGACCCACTTAGAAGATATAAACTAGAATACACCAAACTAACCAAACACTATAAGATCGTTGAGAAACACATCCACTCCAAATATGAAAATCGTGCAGAGTGGGTCAAAGCTCCACTAGCAGATATAATAAAAGAAATAGAGAACCACAATGATTCTCTAGAACAACAGAATAAAGAATTGCCTCCTAGAGGCGAAAATAAAACCGCATCAGAATAGATGCAAAAGAGGTGGTCATTATGACCAGAGAAGAGTTGTTTGCCAAGGCTCTGGCGGACAGGAAGAAAAGCAAAGAGGCAGAGGCCTCTAAGAAATCAGCCAGTGGGTTCTCCTATCAAGATACCACATGGACGTCCCTCGAAGGGACAGAGTCAAGCCTGGACAAGATAATCCGCATTGTTGGTCATTTTCCCAATAATCGCGAAAAGTCTACAGATGCGAAGGCTTTGTGGTTCTCGAAAATAAAGGGAGACTCGGGGAAGACAATTCACTGCATTTGGCCCAGCAAGGATGAAAAGCCAGATTGGATTCTCTATCGTGTTCTCGAGAGAGTTTTAGAGTACAAGTGGAATAAAGAGAAACAAACCAGAGACTATATCTATCAAGACAAGTTCCCTGCGATTTTTAAACGTGTGATGAAAAACGGAGATGAACATAAATTTGCCCAAGGCTGGAAGCCGAAGCAAATAATGTTGGTCAACGTTCTTGACCGTGCGGACATGGCTTGGCACAAGGAGCATAAGAAAACCAAGGTTTTGTCTAAATCTGCCTTCGAAGTAAAGGACGGGCTTGGCTACGAATTCGGTGTTCCGAACTATCTTTATGAGACCATCTTCGATGACGTAGTAGAATACTACGGCCATTGGGAGCAGTACGACATTGCACTGCGCCGTTCTAAAGACAAGCCGTACTACCACGCTTTTCATGGCGAAGGTGATTTGATTAAAATATCAGGGAACTCCAAAGCTCACATTGTAAAAGGTGACCTGTCCGAAGAAGAGAAGGGTTGGGAACGGCAAGACTTGGACGCTATCTCAAAAGTGGCTGGTTACCAGAAGCTGAAAAAGCACCTTCTGGTATTCCTGAAGTCCGTCGATGAAGCCTTTTACTCAAACTTTGCCGAGGAATTAAGCGATCTCGCAGCGGATGAAAAGAAGGACTACGAGAAGAAGAAGGCCGAAGCTGCTGCTGCCAATGCTCCACAACAGGACGAGCCGGATACTGACTCCGCTCCTCCTGCTGACGTGCCACCGGCTGCTCCTGCATCCCGGCGTGCCGCACCTGAAGCTCCTGCTCCTGAAGCTCCTGCTTCGGCTGCCGACGAGTTAGGAGAGATCATAGACTTCGATGGTCTGACTTCTGGCTCGTATAATGGAACAAAGTACCTTGGAATCGAGAAGTTGAGCGATTCGGAGAAGTCCAAGATTCACGCTGTTAATGACGACGGCTCGTTTACATACCTTGTGGACGGAAAGCTGTTGAGGACGACAGCGGATGGATTATTGCCGGAAGAAAAAAGCAAGTTTTTATCTCCTGAATGCTTCGCAACATGCCCGAAAACAGGGCTGACTTTCGTATAGATACTGCCCTGAGGAAGCCTAAAAACTTCCTCAGGTTTTATTGAAAAATATTTACTTTATTTTTCAAAATTGCTGGATATTGTTTTCCACTTAGTGTAATATATAAGGTAAGGAGACAGAAAATGAAAGGAACAACTAATACAGACGAGCCGGTAACGGTTATCACTAAAGACCATACGCCAGCGGATGACTTTAAAATCCCGCAGCCTGTAGAATCGTGGCCACATGACGACAGCAAAGATTGGAAAACCATGACGGTCCGAAAAATGAAAAACCGCCTGAAGAATCGTGATATAAACGGGAGGATTGAAAGAAGAAATGGATACATACCTATAACGTTCTCGACGCCGCTCTTGTGTGCTGCCGGGCATTGTGAAAATCCAGATGTTATACAATTTATGATAGACGCAGGAGCTGATATTCACGCTCGGACGGAGACTGGAGCAACAGTCCTGATGGTTGCTGCATTCACGAACACAATCGAAGTTATAGACGTTCTATTGAAAGCAGGAGCCAAGCTAAAAGATCAAGATAATAGTGGTAATACTCCTCTGATGTGGGCATCCAAATCCCTTGAGAGTGATGATGTTATTGACTTTTTGATAAGCAAGGGAGCAAAGGTTAAGTCGCAGAATTGTTATGGTGATACGGCAGCTGATATAGCACTTTACTCAAAAAAGATGATGGAGAGAGGAGACACGCTTGTGCCTGTTAGAGGAATGCCCTGGTGAGCAGAGAATTGGAGAGTAGAGAATGGTTGGACAGAATTCGCTATAGGTTGCGAACAATCGGCGGTTATAAGCTGAGCAAGTTCCCCGGGAAAGAGCTGTACAACGTACTGGACGGAGAAAACAGGCAGTCTGTAATCCCCGGGACTCCGGGAATATTCTGGACTATGACCCGGGAAGATGTGGAGCAATTTGTAGAAGAAAATAGGGAAGAATTAAAGCTTCCTCGCTTTAGAAAAAAAGGAGAAGTAAAATGAAAAAGATAGTATTGATTTTAATTGTGGTGTTTGGGCTGCTGTTTGTGGGATGTCCGATGCCGTTGAATCAACAAAGACTCACGGATAAAGAAATTGTGGCACAAGAAGCGGAAGATGCTGTAAAAGAAGCGGTTAATTTTCCGGATGCTGTTGCAGCATTTCAACCGCATTTAAATGAGTTTAATCTTGCAATAGATGCCTTTCGTGCAACAGGAAATATACAAGAACTTTCGAGTGCTTTTGCTATTTTTAATCCTCATTATAACGTCTTCAAAGAAGCTATAAACCCAACTACTGAAAACCAGTTTGAGTCCTTTTCAGATGAAGAACTAAAGGAAATAGTTAATGGTAGGCTTGAATATGAAGAACTCAGTTACTATATAAATAGTGAATATATTTATCCTGTTGAGAATGACGAGCATTCTTTTTATCATAATGAAGAAATAAAAAGGCTCTTTGAGGAAAATGAAGATGATTTGTATAATGAATATGATGAGTTTGTAGAACGATTTATTGAGAAGTATGATGCTCTGATAGAACTAAATACCAGAATAAACTCTAAACGTACAAAGGATTTATTAAAAGAAATTAAATCGCTTTATGATAGGTTGGTCTGTCAATCTCACAAAGAAGATGGTGATCACAGTACGAAACGACACTTCTCCGATTTGTTTAATGATATTAAGGGTAGCAAAGAGGATTGTAGCATTAATACAAAGCATGAATTTGATCACCCTATACATGCCGTTCATGACGGTTCACACGAGATTATAGAAGAAAGTAAAAAGGCAGCACACCATCATTATTGGCATTCAGCGTCAGATGTTGTTTTAGAACTACAAGACATTATACAAGACATTATAGAAGTTATCAGGCAGCAAGAAAATAAATAGTCGAAACAGCCCTCCGGGGCTGTCTACCCTGCAACGACCGACAGGGTACTGAAGATGATAGGTCAAAAAGGAGAAGTAAAATGATTATGTTAGAAGGGTCCGTAGAAGAGTATGTAGAAAGAAGAGGACGAATGCTCGAGAGAGATCAACGTGATGAGAGTATCCTCCGAGATAAAGTTCTCGGAATAATCCGTGGCTGGCATAAAATTGCTGCAGAGAGTAACAATATCGCTTTGGATGAAACCGAGGAGATGATCCATTGGGTCGAGGAGTACGAAGATCACAAGCATTATTATAATACTACGCCTAAGCTTCGAGCAATCCTCCCGAGCATGAATCTAAATGTCAAGGAAGTGAGTAAAGTATATCACTATCTGAAAAAGTTACTGAATTACTATATTCAAACCCCGGAAGAAATAGAAGGGTTGAAATCTATCCAGTATATCCCATATAAAAATCCTGTTTATATAAGGAACTATTCGTGGATGCGAGGAGAAGTATAAATGATATCCAACAAAGAGAAGTCCATACTTCGCGAGTACAACAAGCTCGCGAAGGCAATGGACAAAGAACAAGCTAGATCACAGAGGCTACTAAAGGTAAGAGTGATCGGCGGTGAGTCCATCACGAAAGAAGAGTTTCGAGAGACTGGCACTCCCTGGTTTTTCAACCCAGTGGCCGTGCATTTGGTCTGGCTCGCTGCTGAGAATTGTTATAGTAACAAGAAGTCTAGAAAACATCGAACGGGGAAGAAAAGATAGATGTCTAATCGAAACCTGCACGCAGCGAGAGAAGCAAAGAACGACGAAATGGATTACCACTCAATCTGAATCTGAACTCCCGGGATATCAGAATAATGCTTTTTAAGATCCGCATGTACTATAAGGCTGTCATCCTTAATAACACCAGTATCTGTAAGCACATCAAATACGGCCTTTGCAAGGTTGTCAATATCCTGCTTTTTCGTATGCGGATGACATACTTTTAACTTCTTTAAATACTTCGGGATTGGCATTAAGAAAGTTGCGTATATTTTTACCGGGGAATCTATTGCCTTCCCAGCATGTCCGGTGTGTTGAATAACTTCTGCGATTGCTTTCTTCCATTTGTGTATCGGCGAGTCACTGGGAAGGTACGCAATTGCTCGTCCTCCCCGGGAAGTCCATCGATGCCGTGGCTGTGGATGCGGGGTTCCTTCAGCGAAAAAGGTTATGCTATTCACCGTATATTTTCTCCAACCTTGCCTTCATGCTTGCTGCAATACTCTCGATAGTATAACTGATGCCATACAAGAATGCCTTCTCTTCTGCCTTACATTCCTCAAAATCACAATCACGCTGCTGGACTTCCAGGGCATTTACTGCATCTGCAAACCTGTCAATTGCATCACAATCTTCCATACTTTTATCCTCCTCTTCTATATTACACGCATTGACCAATACTTCGACTACTTCAGACTAATTAGAATTAACTGGAGGAATAGTAACCCATAAATAAGGGTTAACCAGTATACCATTCATACGCAATTCAAAATGCAGATGCTCTCCTGTAGCTTTGCCCGTACTGCCTTCTCGGCCTATAACTTCCCCTGCCTCCACGTGTTGCCCTTCCTTTACGAACTTGGCAGACAGGTGGGCATATAAAGCCGACGAACCATCTGTATGTTTTATCTCCACCATCCCGCCGTATTTGGGATGACCTGTATACACTTTCCCCGGTGGTGGCCATGAATCGATTACAACGCCGTCAGCAATTGATTTCACTCTTGCCCGGGGAGCATATGAAAATATATCAAGTCCCTCATGTTCGCTCTGTTTATAATTTACTGGTGATACTCGTATTCCGTATGCGGATGTTATTTGTATATCACCCTCGGCGATAGGAAATGGATACCGTTTAGGCATTGGAAATAGCATATCCGTAAGGACATCGATCGTACGGTCTTTGTCTTTCAATTCGGCTGCTTGACTCGAAATCGTCTGAGTGTCTACTGTTCTCGTAGCCAATGTCAAAGTAAAAAAGGCCAGGTTCATGATGGTTATGGCTGTTACTAAAACATATTTTGTATTTAAAACCATCTGATTAACACGACCAATGTTGCAACATGAGCTAAGGACATCACGACTCCATAAACCGTTGGATGAAGCTGTAGAGCTTCAGCTGGATGATATCGTTCGACTTCTGTGTAAATATCTTTGTTTTTCATGTGATTCTCCTTTTAAAATTGTAGTGTAACCCCGGCATACATTCCCAGCTTCGGAATTTTTAGAGCATCAGGCAACACAATCACTCCAGCATCAATCCCTAGGCTTATTCCTTGATTTAGATTTTTGCTTAGCTTTTCGTAGGATTTCGCGAGCATTAGATATGTGTCCGCTAATTTCTTCTGAGAGCTTTCGGCTTTCGTCAACATATCTTGAGCCAGAACTAAGTCGTTCTCCGCTTTCTCCAAGTTGCTCTCCAACTCGATCGTTTTGTTGTCTGCTGGTATCAATTCCTTCTCTAAGCTCTCGACTATGCTTATCAATTCTTTTTTGCTTAGATTGTCGTAATCCCCGGCCCAGGAAAATACCGGCAATAGCAGCAAGAATCCCGCCAATGGGACCCACAAACTTTTTGATTTTATTCCACACATTGTGCCTCCTCTATTAAAAGCCTGATTTTAAATAAATAAACGCAGCAGACAGAATCAAGATTATCCCGCCTGCAATTATAAGCGGGATTTTTTGCATTTCATCCATTGTGTTTCTCCAATATTATAAACCCCAAACATACGGCAATAATGCCTGCAATGCCGCCAATAATGCCTGCTGGCTCTTTTGCCCAGAGACCCCAAACAAATATAGCATTACTAGAAAATGCTACGACTATTAAACCAATCTTCATAAAATTAGTAGCTGATCTTTTCATAGACTTCAACCTCTTCCCTTGCTTTCACGATTATTAGGAGCTAGTTCCGCTGACCCACTCACTCTGAATAAAATCAATCGAATATGTTATTTTAAGGGATGCCTCAACCAGCTTGTCAATGATCTTGGATTTCTCACAAGCGTGCTTTTCGTCATACTTGGAGTGCACCGTCGGAAAGTCGCTGGCTTCGTATTCCGCCCTTGCAGTGTCCAACTCTTTTCTTGCTTCCCGGAGTCTGTCCCGAACAGAACGATACTTTTCATAATGCTCTGCTTCTCTTTTCTTCCCTACTTCATCTGCAGCACTCATTTGTGCCTCCTTTTCTTTATTTGCTTTCTGTATCGCCTCTACTGTCCCCGGAGGAGTCTTCCTCTGCTTAACTCCGCTATTGTCATCTGCAGCACTCATTTGTGCCTCCTTTTTATATCAGACCAAAAAGTGATTTTGCAATATAAACCACCTTATAGTCCTCGTCATGTATAGATTGTTCGATTTTTTATACATGTCTTCCTATCTTTATTCCCCATATTGTAGCTTTCTAAAAGTAGATAATATTGATTCATTTGTGATCATTTCATTCTTTTTGACATCTTTCCAAGCATCGTGCTCGCGAGCAAGAAATGACAAATCCCAACTTGTCAAGTCTGAGTAGTAAGGCATTACATCTTTTTTGATTATCCCAAGGATGTTTTCATCTTTTGTAATATAAAACTTGCCATAAGCATCTGGCGACATATAGGCAATTGGTCGATCTCTAAAAGTCTTAAAGATTTTGTAGATTCTTGGAACAGATGGTCCGCGAGTCCATTTATAAAAATGCTCACGAATAGGCGACTTCCCGTGCTTTAACAACGCGAAGCCAACTGTATAATAAAGGAGACTTTGAAGTTTCATCGGAGTTGTGATGATACCTTTCTTAAAACACTTTCCAAGAATTGTATTTGCTATAACTTCTGCTTTATAATGGTCAACCATACACTCTCCTCCTATCTCTATTCCCCATATGTTATATCTCTAAATGTGGACAATATTGATTCATTGTCGATCAAGTGGTTCTTTTTGACACCTTTCCAAGCAGAATGCCTATGCGTAAGCTTGGATAATTCTTTGTCGGTCTTTCTTGAATAATACGGCATCACCTCATTTCTGATCACATCAAGGATACTTTCATTTGAAACAACATAAAATTTACCATTAGTATAAGCCTGTAGATATTTAATTGGATGATACCCATACGTCTTAAAACAAGTGTATACTTCCGGTACAGCTGGCCCATAGGTCCATTTATAAAAATGCTCATGAATTGGTGATTGTTCATACTTTAGAAGGGTAAATCCAACAGTATAATATAGAAGCTTTTGAAGTTTCATAGGACGAATTTCACGCCCTGCGCTAAACATTTCATCAAGAATTGTATTTGCTATTACGCTTGCATTATATTGGTCAACCATAAAATCTCTAAATCCTCTTGAATCCTGATATCCCGAAGCAAAGCAACGATGCTCCTTGCATGGTCAATATCAATTCCAATTCTGTTCTTTCTACTCCGGCTACATGTAATACTATCACAGTTGTGGCAACAATAGTCCAGAACACTCCCATAACAGTTTGCTCATTGACATTATTATCAACAGCGAAGAATGATTTAATCCATTTTTTCATATACTAACCTTTCACTTCATATTGTATAGTTATATAGTGACCATAACCAATCTCATCATATCCGACATTTGTTATGAGACCTTCGAAGGTTCTGTTCCAGTATACATCATAATGCTCGTCCGTGTCATGTCGATCATCTGGAACTAAATCGTAGCCCGGATGGAATTTGTACTCATCTTTTGAATTGTAATAATCCGGGTCTCCAAAATAGGTTGGGATGAATATTTTAGTCTTGAAAAACCCATCGTCCAGAAAATAGGCATGCTGTTGCATCAAAGCTGGGAGATCGCTTATAAAATGATGTAGCTCTTTCAGCCGATAGACCCTATTTGGAGCAACCCTTTGTATGAGATCAAAGTGAACATGTGTAGCCGTCGATTGTCCACTGCTTCCCATGCGGGCAATTTTCTTCCCTGGTTTTATAATCGAGCCTGCTTTGTGCTTAGGCCTGGCTTTTAAATGTGCGTATCGTGCTGTGTAAATCATTATTTTTCTCCCTTAGGAATTGTAAAATTAGATTGAATATCAAATAATGTCTCTATGATTGGACTTATTTCTCCGTTGATATGATCCCGTAACATTGACAATAAGTGCTCCTGATTTATCAACCTCTCAAATCTGGTTGTAGTTTTGGTCTCCTTGTCATATATAGTAATAGTAGAGGGATAGTCCCTCTCGAACACAATCGACATTGCACTCTGTATCTGCGGAATAACCGATCGCATGACCATCTGCCTTGCACGGTTGTTCTCCGCACGATCGGTGATCTCATGGACTTCGAATTCCCGAGCAAGTATCCGGTCTTCGAGGATCGTGCGAATACTATCCTCCCCGTTACGGCTCTTTGTAAAATGCCTGAGGAGTACGTTGATAATATCAAAATCCCCGTTGCTCGAAAGAGTTTCCTCCGGCACGCCTACATAGTTTTTGGCATGCATCAAAACTCGCATTTTTAAAGAATCATAGATAGAAGGAATTATCCGCTGCAATTCTGCAATAAGCTTCTGTACCCTCCACGGCTTATCTGCTATGACAACCCCCATCCCACTCCCAGCAAATACAATTTCATTCTTGCCGGCCTTGAGCTTAACACTTCCCTTGGATTTGACAATTATTACTGCTGCAATTGCGACGAGGATTACAGT
>JACSEB010000012.1_pt1 | contig 16331 bp, 11 predicted proteins | sample 8225501 | NCBI WGS metagenome assembly JACSEB01 (sample SAMN15704856, study PRJNA648150) | viral metagenome | isolation source: viral RNA from sea star tissue collected in USA, Olympic National Park, and... | host: Pisaster ochraceus | collected 2013
CCAATAATTTTTTTATAATTTTTATTTTGTTGTTCATTTTTCTATTTTCCTTATTTTTTTGTTTATTTAACTCACTTATATTATACACAATTATTAAATAATTACAAGAGTTTTAGCAGTTTTTTTTATTTTCAATGTTTGAATTTTTTAGGACTGATTTTTTTAAGGTTTGATAAAAAGAGTGGAGTATGATACATATAGAAGTCTCAAATAAAATATTGAAATTAACACACACTATGGGTGTGGTTTTGTTCTGTAAATTGAAATCTCTAAAAGGTGAAATTATTTTTTGGAGTATTTGATAAGATTATATGCTTATCTTTCATATTACTTTTTTATTTGAGTAAATGGTTTCTAATTAATCTTAAATAGCCCCATTTTTTTTTTTGCTTACTCATATATATTTAGATTTTGAAACTTTTTTTTTACAAGAACTATTATTTTACAATATTACAAGATTAATCAATAGAATTATAAACTACTAAAATATTCTAATTTACCTACCAAAAAAGGTCTTTACTCAAATAAAAAAGTAAATTGTTAGATTAAGGACTAGCAGGAATAATTAAAAAATAGGGGGGGCTTTGAAATTGTAAAAATGACTGGGGGCACGGGGGACGGGTTAATATTATTCCCCCTCTTTTCCAAAAGTCCCTAACCTTATAAAAACATCAAGCCACCAACTATCACAAATCAAAGCAATCACTTGATACAAAACCCCTTATTCACTATAATAATCTGATAAATAATAAATTTTTAACCCTATCCTACTCAAACTTTGTTATAATATTTCTAGGCCTTTGCTTTTGTTAACGAACCTGGGCCAGCAATCTGGAAAGAAACGTCGGTTCAGAACGCGAAACAGTTTAGATCAAAACGACGGTAAGGACTTGTCCTTACTTTTTTACGTTATAATATTTATTCAAACTAATAGACCTTGTTCGGCGACAGTAAGTTATTTAGGTGGTTTCTTATTGTCGTTATCGTCTTTTTCAATCGATTAAGACAAATAGTCTATTACTACTCTTTTCAGATAGAGAGTAGTTTTTTATTGAATTATTTTTAAAATATGGTAATATAATATTGTTTTTAAATTTAACCATTTTAAAGCAAGAATATCTATAATTTCGTAACCTCAACTTTTGAAAAAATATATATTCATGTTGATCGCCTGTTCGGTCAACTTTTTTTATTGACTTTTTTGTTTTATATGGTAATATAATATTGTAAATACATTATTTAAGTGAGGACTTGTCCTTTCTTTTTTTGTATGCAATAAGGAAAATTATGTTATAATACTTAAGTAAGGTTTAAAAATTTTTCCTCACAGCATTCTAATTAAGGAAAGGGCAGTTATTGTTCAATACTTAATTGGAATAGTTATTTTATACTTTTTATGATTACTATTCTCGTCAGAGAGTAGTTTTTTTATTATATAATATTGTTATGGATTTTATTAAAACGAAAATAGATCAGTTCATTAAAGACGAAATCGCTCAAGGTAATATTACTGTCGATTTTAAGAAGCAAGAAGAACTAATCGAAATGGCAATCATTTTTAAGGCTCTCGGCCATAGCGCTTTTGACTTATCGAATGAATCTTTAGCGATGATTACGAGAAACTCCTCGAAATGAGTTGAGCAGGAGTTCAAAGGAATCGAAGTCGTTCCGACTGAACTTATTCCGCTCCGCCAAGAAGTGCTTAAAATATCGACCAATTATTTTAGTCCTGATCAGTGACTAGAATTTTTGTACGGTTTTGAGCCAATTAAGGAGTATCTTAGTGATAATCAGAAAATTAGGAACCGTGAAGTAATGAAAGACCTGAGCAAGAAGATTATAGCGTCATTTAAAGATAACACTATTTCGGCGAGCGATATCGCTTTCTTCCGGGAAATCTTTGGTCGAGTGCAAGACGATGAAAGAGGATTAATTGCCAGTAATTTTATGAAAGAGATTTATTTAATTCCGCCGATCGAGACCTGAAATCTTAATCCTCAGTTCCGGGCCCAAGCTCGGAAAAACTATGATCTCCTCGAAGGAGCTCTAGTGCTCGAGCCGACAGCGAGCGATAAAACTTTTAAGCGAGGCAATAATAATGAAGTTTAGGGCTAAAGCGACGACTCAATATTTAACTTTTCATCAGGAATATTTTGCCATTAATAAAACTATTATTGAGGAGATACCTTGTCTCGGTAAGTCCTGTAAAGGTCTTTTCATTAAGCGCTTCGACCTTAATAAGCAATTCGGTCGTTGTAAGCGTTGTGATTTTAAGGCAATTTTTTTCAAACCGACTCCGATTCAGGCTCTCGTTATTGCCTGCCAAAATCTGATCGTTAATACTTCGTCAGGAACTGGCGGCGGGAAGACAATCGCTAATGCCTTTAAGGTTTATCAGCACTTATCTGATTTACCGGGGACGAGAATCGTTATTGCGGCGATGGATTGAGCGATGATTGATCAAGTAGGGAAAGAAGAACTTATTACTTTTTTTGATGAAAAAAAAGATTTCCTTTCTTTCACTAAAGAAAAGTGAGTTTTACGAAACAAATCCGAAATCTTATTTTTCTCGATGCGAGTTAATGACCCCGATAAACTAAGGGGAAGAACTATTTCTCTGGCCTGACTAGTTGAAGCCCAAACTATTAGCGAGGGCTTTTATCGTCAGTTTCAAAGTCGTCTCCGTAATCCGCGAGCTCTGAAGTATGATGATGCCGGCAATATTATTTCTAGTCGCCTCCAAATTATTCTCGAATCTAACGTTAAAGAAGGGTCTTTCGTCGAAAACGTAATTAGGAATTCTCATACGATAATTGCTTCAGCGACGGTCGACCATCATCAGGGCGTCATCAACTACCTTAATCAGGCCACTCCGGTCGATTCTCAACTCGACGACACCTTTATTAAAGATATTGTCACTATTTTATGAACTCCGCTCGAAAATGTTTTCTTACCCGAGAAGACCTTGCTCGAAATGACGTCAGGGAAAGACGAGCGCTATGTCGCTAAGGAATTTTGGTGCAAGTGATTCGACCTCGACAATAAAGTTTATCCGAACTGAAAGCGAGCCCTTATTTTTAGTGATGAACTACCGCCTTATCATTCCAACAAGGACTGACTATTTTGTGAGTCAGCTGACTTTTCTTATTCACTCGATGGCGATGCCTCGGCTTATGCGCTCTTTATCTGAAATCCGAAACTAGGACAAGTAATTTTTCTTGATGGATTTTGTCAGGAACGACTGACGACTAACGAGGAAGTTAATCTTATTCGGGCAATTAGGAAGCGAAATGGTTTTCAGATGAACCGCAGTTATTTTTTCGTCGGCGATCCATCAGGCTTCAAAAAAGACCGCAAGTATGAAGCTAATAATTATTCGCCAAACTCGTATGCCGCTTTATGAGTTAAGGCCGGTCTCTCTAATCTAAAACCAGCTTTTAAGGAAAGTTCGGTCGCTGGTTCCCAATCAATTTTAGTCGGGATTGATAGTGTGCGCGAAAAAATGAATAATGGTCGCCTGCGCTTTTTAGCGAGTTCGAGTCATATTTTTGAAAAAGAATTTAATAATTATGTAATGATTCCTTTCGACAAAAAGAATCCGACCAAGACCGGTCGTCCCCGTGATCGTCATAATCACTTTTGTGATGCTTTGCGCTATGCTATCCAACATTTATCGACTACTCCTAATATGATTGACCCTAATGTTTTAAAACGGATTTATCATAAAAAAGATATTATTTCTCGCCGCCGCTCGAAAATTAAACGAGTTATAAAAAATCCTAAACCTGATATCTTTGGGGTATGATAAGATAAGGAACAAAATGACAAAAGAGATAAAAATATTAGAATCTAGTTGAAGTTTAACTAAAAAAAGTGATATTTTTTTAGCGCAACCAGAATACCAAAACATCGCTAATGCGATTGAAATTATTAGGGAAGCTTCGTCTTTCCTTCAGGCATCTGAACGAATAAAATCAGAACCATTCAAAAGTTATGTCGTTACGAATACTGGGAAACCAGTTACTAAAAATCCAGTCAAAAAAAAATGAATTGAACAAAAACATAATTTGGCTCAAGAAGATAATAGTGAGGAGAAATAAGAAATGATTACAGATATTCATTTATTTTATAAAGATATAGTCCAAGAAAAGGAAATCGCTACTGAGTTCAATAAGTTTTATACGATTGACGATCAGGCTATCGTTAAGCGCCACCGCGATGAACTAGCGGCCTCGACCACGACTTGTGAACCGCACATTAAACGAATTAAGTTTTTACAAGAAACTTTGAGTTCTTTTAGTAGCGAAAAACCTTTCACTAAATACGGTGATCCTAAACTTTTGCATAAAAGTAGTATGTTATATAATATCGGGGCAATGAGGGCGGCCGCCGTGAGTCAGGACACATATAATATTAAAGTCGAACCAGCGACTGGGGGCGATGAGTTAAAAGTTAATGATCTTAATATTGTCTTAAAAGAGACAATGTTAAAGTCGAAGTTTTCTTATAATATTAAAAAACTAATTAACGCTTCTCGACTATCAACTTTTTCGGCAATGTTAATTGATTTTAAGAAACCAGAAGCGCCAGGACTAAATGAAGATGTTTCCCAAAACCGAGTCGAGATTACGCAACTAGATTCTAATCAAATTTTGTGAGATGCAGCAGCGAACTCAATCGAAAAATCAAGTTATCTTTATGACTTGTCGAAAATGGGATGATTCGAAATTTACCATCATCCCTTCCTAGGAAAAAACAAACCCCTCTTAGATTATCTTTATGAAAAACTAATTAAGACTAATGTTTTAGCTAAGAAGCAAGATTTCCCGGAAGGGTCTGACCTCACTAATTTTGATAATGTGAGAAAAGATAATAAGAGCTCCTCTAATATTACTCTTTATCGAAAATGAGTATTAAGAAACAAGGGATTACCTAATCAGGAATGCTGAATCCAGTATTTTATTGGTCGTGATATTTTCTTAGGGCAACATAAAAGTCATTCCTCAATGATTCCGGTCGTGATTTTGAAAGAGTTCGATGAACCGAACGCTTTTTATGGAGCGAGTAAAGTAACACAACTTTTAGGGAAAACTCATATTTATAATGAATTAGCGCGAACTCAAGATTCAGAAGCGCTCGACAATGTCGCTAATCTAGTAGCTATTGCTGAAGAGGCTGGTCTTGATCCAGTCGAAATTGAGTATGCCCTTAATAACCCGAAGGGAGCTTACTTAATTTTAGGCTCACTCGATAATAGACCTCTCCAAAACTTAATTGCTTCGATTAATATTAATCAACTTAATCCTGATGCCCTAGCGCACCGTGAAAGAATGAGACAAGAAATTTTAGCTGAATCAGGAGTTTCTAACTTAATGGCGGGCGATACTAATTCGATGCAAACTAAATCAGCGATGGGACGCGCTAATGTGTATACGACTATCGAAATGAAAGCGACCTTACCGAATATTACTCAGGCCGTTTATCGAGCGTGCAGTATTTATGTTAACTACATTATTAATTTCGCTAAAACCCTTGATAAAAATACAGAACTAGAAATTAAAAAATATGAAACTAACCCTAAAAATAAAGGGAAAGAAGAATATAAAATGGTCAAAATCAAATTTAATGAGCTTCGTAACGTTAAAGTCGATATTATTCCGGTCGTTAGCCTTAACCCTGACCTTGGCCAAGGACAACAACTCGATATCTTAATGCAATTCTTGAACCTTAAAGCTCAAGGTTTAATCGATATTGACCTTTCATTCTTAGTTGAAGCATTACTAGGAGATGTGCCATTCAGTCAAGACATGTTACGCGATATTTACGTTAATAAAAAAAAGGTAGTTGAAGCTGTTGTCGACCAAAATAGTGTTGCAATGGAACAATATATGAGTAACCCAGACGACCAAAGAACTCCGACTGAGGTTCTGGAAAGACAAAGTGATGCCACAATGAATGCCTTTGGTAGTCCTGCCGGCACTGACCCAAGAGCAGCAATGGAACAAGAGCAACCAGCGGCACAGCCAGCACCAACAACTCCGCCCTTAGGAATAGATAACCAATCAATTTTGTAAGGAAAATTTACAACTCAAAACAAATTTAGTATAATAGAGGTGGAACACGAAGACCAAGGTAGTGTCTTTATGTTTACGATCCGAAACTACCCAAAAAAAAGGAAAATAATATGACAATTCAAAACTCAGAAGATACAAAAACAAAAGTATCTAGTCAAACCGAAGCCGCTGAAGCTTCTCAAAATGCAGAAGATGAAACGACTCCAAAATCTGAAGGTTCAACAGAAACAAAAAAACCAATATCGGAAAAGGCAGCTCAAGATTGAAAAGCCCTTCACGATAAACACAATTTAGAAATAACAGCAAAAGATAGCGAAATCACTAAGCTTAAAACTCAGTTAGAGCAAGCTCAACAAGCTCAACCAGACCAATCAGTAAGCCCTAATTCATCTGACGATAAATTAAAAGCTTTAATCGGTCAAATAGTTCAAGAACAGATAACGCCTCTTACTACTGATATTTCTTCATTCAAACAACAACAACAAGAAAAAGAAATTGAAATTAAAGGTAGAAAACTTACAGAATTAGGGTTTACGGTTTCAGATTTTGAGGAAGCTCAAAGAGCAAATCCTCATATTAAAACTCTGGATGATTTTATAGTGAATGCTGTATTAAATCACCCGGACAGAATTGCTGAAGCTTATTTTAACAAAAAAAATCCTTCGGCTAATGCCGTTGCCGGTTCACCCAACGTTAATAACAATAAAGACGGACTAAATGAAGCACAAAAAGCCGCTAGGCTCGCCGCTGCTAAACAAGATGCCGAAAAGACATTAACTGATATGGGCTTATTTGAACCAGCTAAACCAGTAAAAACTACATAATTAATTTCAAACGGAGAAAACAATATGGCACTTGAAATAATAGATCCAAGCACCATTCCAGTTTATGGAAAAGGGCCAGATTCAGCAATGGAAAAAGTTTTACGTTATGAAACGTGAGCTAACCAAATGCTTCTTGCCGCATTTTACAGTTCACCTGAAAAAAGATATATTCTTAAAAGTCTTTTAGTAGGTGAAAGTATTATTAAGCAAAAAAACACAGGGGTCGCCCAAGATGGAGCTAAAAACCCGACAAGAAACTTGAAACTAGAAATTCCGGTTTCAGCAGTAGAAACAGTTAATATTATTCCTTATGGAGGATTAGATATTGGTAAAAAATATGATATTAGTTGAAAAACTAAAGAATGTACTTTTAAACAATATTCAATTAATGCTCTTATGGTAAGAGATGATATTAATGAACTAGTGCGAGCTGAAGAACACTTTAAAGAATTAGTTAAAAACGGAGTGCTTCAAAAATATATGCATGACGAAACACTTATTATTAATGCTTTAGAAACAGAAAGCGAAATTGAAGAAATTTTTCCAGGAGAGCTCGAAAATGTTGACGCGGTTAGTGATGCCGCTGACGGAACAGCTAATAAATTAACATTCGCTATGATTCAAAAAGCGCGACTATCCTTTAAACAAAATACAACGCTCGATGCCGGCGGAAATAAAAAATCTAACCCTATTCCTGGATTTAAAAATAGTGCAAATTATTTACTAATTATTACCGCTCAACAAGAAGATAACTTAATGTCTGAGCCTGAATTCGCGAAACTCTTTAAAAATGAAGGAGGAATTACTTCCGAATATCAAACTGCTAGTTTAGATTCAATGTATTTAGGGACAAAAATCGTAACTTCAGAATCTGTTGTCTTACGTAAAGGAACAGGTGAAGGGGAAGCCCAAAAAGCTGCTCAAGCAGGAATTATGGTCGGAGGAAACAATATCATTAGGGAAATTAAGTTAGGTGATGAACCATATCAATTTAGTATCGCTCGTCAAAGTGATAAAAAACTAGGTTCAGATAATACTGATCCAGGTAATTTACTAGGACTAAGAATTGTAGCTAAATGATTTACTGGTTTCCTTATTCCTGACCCAAACCAAATCAAATTACTTTGCTATAAAAAAGAAGGGATTTATTAAGGTTAAGATAAATGACAAATATTGAAAAAAAAGAACCAAATCTTTTAGATACAAGTTCACAAGAGCCTGATGTTGGATTGGCAGAAGGAAAAACGTTAGCAGCAAAAGACTTACTAATTGAAGAGTTAAAAGCTGAGAACAAAAAATTAGCGGACGCCAATAAAAGTGGAGCTGAAATTAAAAGTGAAATAATTAAAAATCTTCAAACTCATAAACAAAAAATAACGGGTGAAGTTGCAAAGTCAAAAACTTTTATAACGATGGAGCCGAACGATGCTAAGCATTGTCATGCCATTAATAATAAAGTGTTTTTGGCTAAAGTTAACGGTTTTGAATATATATTTAAAACTGGTATTAAAACCCAAGTTCATCCTAAACACGAGTACAAATTGAAGGTAATGTTAGGGAAAATCGTTCCTAAAGAAAACATAATTCCTGAAATGGAATACGATAAAGAAGGATAAATTACTAAACACCTTTAAATTAGGGGTGTTTTGTTTTATGTTATAATTATGGTAATTTTAGAGGTAGGTAATGAACAATATTTTTACAGGTAATTGCTCGATTCCGATTACAAATTGAGTCTTACCAACATCAAGAACAATTATTGATACTGATATTTTTGTGTGAAACAAAATAACCCAAAAATTAGAACTTTATAATTATTTACCAAGTTTTGATGAAGACTTTTCCGAAAAAACTTTTTTCGATAAAAGTAAAGTTTTTCTTATACCAGAAAGTATTAAAAAAGCTAAAGAAGAATACGGCCACTATGCTAACCTTGAATCTTTTACTTATGAAAATGGAAATGAGCAATTAGTTATTAATTTAGATCAATGAGTTATTAGAAAATTAGATATGCCTTTGTATCGAGTTTTCGACGAAGCTGGGGAACTAATCGAAGAGGGAGATGATATTGACTATGTTAGAATGAAAAACATCCTAATCGCTTTCATTGGGGAGATTCAACTTAAATCAAATAATAAAATCATCTTACCTGAACCCGCTCTTAACTCGGATGCAACTATTAACCAAGATCAAACTTATTCACCTTTCCTTACTCTCGCTTTATCGACTGAAATTTTAACTAAGTTTATTCAATTAAAAACTCAAGATGTCGAAGAGGTAGATGTTTATGCCATATTCCAACGGGACTGAAATAATGTTTTAGGTAAAATCATTTCTAACCCCGACCAATATGTGCAGGAAGAGTATATTAAACATTCCCTTAAAAAAAGAAAAGTTTTAGCTCGACACCAAAGAGAACCGAGAGGAATTAATTTCTAATGGCAAGAGTATCAAGTGTTAGAAAACCGACTAGAAAAAAACAAAACTTAGTTATTGATGATTTTAGTGGCGGAATTAATGCCCTTGATTCAGGGTTAAACTTTGGTTCAAGTCAATCAATCGAAAATCTTAATACCGAGTTTTCGTCCGACCAATTCTTAACTAAAAGGAGAGGTTTCGAACAAGTTAAGTTTTGTAAACAAGATGCTTTTTTGACTGACCCTAATTACGAAATCGAAGTCGTTGCCGTATGAAATCCGTTGCAGGCAGGAGCTAAGACCGTAAAAGGTTGAAAAATTAGACCTTTTGAGTTTATCGTTATTCAGAAAACACCAATCGATAAAAGTGGGGAATGAGTTAGAACGAGACACCTAATGACTTATGATGTAGCTAATAAAACTTATGTCCCGGTTTTATATAAAGGTTATAAACTAAATGCAACTACTACTTTTAAGTATTATGACGTCAATATTCCGTGCACTAGTGCACCGCATAAACCTTTTTCATTATCGATGCCTTATTTAACGATTTTGCATGACGAGGAATATCAGGAAGTAGAATGAACTTATTCTAGCTCTTATCAACAATTAAGTAAAAAAGATATTACTTTTATTACGATTAATAATACACTTTATATTAAAGCTGGCTCAACCGAGTTTAGCGACGATAAGGACTACTTTTATTTAGAACAAGAACTAGACGAGGACTTCAATAAGTTCAAACAAGTCGTGCCCGAAAACACGACCGTTTTACAAGAAGGTAAGGTCGGGTGAAATCTCTTATATGGTTTCGTTTATCTTATCCCTAAAAATCATCGTCAAGCTTGAAAAGAGGCAATAGATTGAGGTAATGAGAAAAAATCATTAGGAGTAATCGCCAATATTCTTGGCTCAGACCTCCCTGCCGCCGAACCGAAAACTGGTGAAGCAAGTGATAAAGTAGTTTATACAATTGAGGGAATGAGAACTAATCACCCAGGAGTTATGCCAGGAGCAAAAATCCTTAATACCGCTAGCCCGATTACTAAAGAATATTTCGAAATCTGAACCGACTATATTCAAACTCCGAACCGCCATATTCCTCTTGCCGGAAATGCGAAATTAGAGTTTCTCCAAGGAACAAAGTTTGGACTGACGAAAGACTTTGAAGACCATTTTAATATTAATAGGCGTTGAGCGTTCTTTGAAACCGACAGTCTTACCCCAAGTAATTTTATTTTTCTTTTTAAAGGTATGGGTTTTTACAATTCAGGACCTTGTGGTGATGGTGCATCACACAATCCAGGAAGAGATTTAGTTAGTTTAACAATGCGTAGTATTGATAGTGGTGTGTTGCCGATTAAGTGATTAAATGAAACCGACGAAACATATTCTTATTGATTTAGATTACATACTAATGATGATGAACCAATAAGCACTAAAAAATATGAGTTTGAAGTCAAATATGATAAAGAACTTTTTGACGCCAATTTCGTTTCCCTAGGAGAGCATAAAGACGCTAACGTTAAGGCGAGTGAGTTAGTTGAATTAAATACTAATAATAAGTTGTTTTATTTTGAGAACTTTGTCGTTTTCGCGACGAAAAATAGATTATTTTTCTCGATGCCCCAAAAGGCGAATTGAGTTCCGCACTTATTTAGCATTCAATTAGACCTTAGTCAGCAAGACGACCAAATTCAAAATATCACTTATATTTTAGGGACAATTATGATTTTCACTAAATATAAAATCTATAAAATTAATGGAAAAACTCCTTCAATTTTAGCGGGCGGAGAACCCTTTACGGTTTCAACTATTTCAAACGACAAAGGAGCCATAGCTCCCCAAAGTTTAATTCCGTTAGATAATAGAGCCTTTCACTTAGCGACCAGCGGAATAACGACTACTTTCTTATCTGACCAAGTCGCTAATTTATATCGACCAATTGAAATCGACCAGGCCATTAAACACAAACTAGATATTGACTTTGACCTCGACCAAAACGCAAAAGCGATTGCCTTTAAGGGACAATACTTAATTTACTTACCGAGTTCTAAAAGGTTTTTCATTAGAGGTTATAAGAAAAATCAACGAAACCCCGAAAGGTGAGGTGAGTGAACTACTGAATTAATTAAGAACGATACAACGTTTTATGATTTTGCGATTAATCGAAATGCCAAGGAACTTTATTTATTAATTAGTGGTAAAATGTATTTATTAAGCAACGACCAATTTTATGACGGAGCACCCGATGCCGCTGACGAAGAAAAAAAACTTTATCGTTGTCAATGAATATCAGGACTACTAGATGCCTTTAAGCCCGAAGCCGATAAGGTTTTTACGAAACTAAAAATGAATTGTTTCATTCCCGAAAAAAAAGGAGCCAAAGTTTACATTAAAGCTTATATTGGATCTAAACAAGGATTTAAGTTATCGAAACCGAATGAGTTCGAACTCCAAGCAAGTCAGGGAAATAATGTCGAAACCCCAAAAGATATTATAACTCCCGATATTGAGTTTAATGCTGGAGCTTGGTTCGGAATAGACGGAAGGTATGGAGCTTCCAAAATCGGACACGACCAAGTGCCAGTTAAGGCAACTGAGTTCGATAACAAACTTGAAGGTAGATATTTAACGATAGAAGTTTCGACCAAAGATGACGTCCCCTTTATTATGACGTTCATCTCAGTCAAGTTTAAGTATAAAAAATCAAAATACAGCACGAAAAGGAGATAAAAATGGCGCTTAATAAAATAAATATAATAGCAGTTAAAGATGGCGATAAACTCGACCAATTTAAATACAACCTCGACATTCAAGCCCTTGTCGTAAAAATTAATGAATTAGTTGACGGAATTAATGTTATTGATATTGCAACTAACACGACAGGAATCGCAACTAACTTAGCAAGTATCGGAGTTAATGCTAGTGGTATAGCAACTAACTTAGCAAGTATCGGAGTTAATGCTAGTGGTATAGCAACTAATAGAGAAGCAATAAATAATATTGATACATCAGGCGGAGCCGATAGTACTTATGCACTAAGTTTATCAATTGTTGGTGAGCAACGTTTCTTGAAGGATGGTGAAACTCCAAATCAACAAAACTTTAACTTAGGGGCTATTAGAGAACTTGAAAAATTCGAAGATTACTCTGCACCTATTGAAGAGCTACAACATAAAGTATCACAGGTTGAAATAGACAAGGAAGACTTAGCAGATGGTAATGTTATTTATACAAAAACTAAAATCTTAGCCAACAATGGCGACTCACAAGTTGAGTTTAACCATTTAGAGTCAACAACTACATTCAACGGTAAAGTGCTAGTTCCTACCATTGATGAAAACTCTGATGATAAAGAAGCAGCAACAAAAAAATATGTTGATGACAATTTATTAAGTGGAGAACAAGGACCTCAAGGCATCCCTGGTGAAAAAGGAGACAAAGGAGATAAAGGTGATCCTGGAACAGCAGGAGCAGTCGGAGTTAATGGTAATGATGGGATAGATGGAGTTGGTATTTCACAAGAAACATTAAAACAAATAGAAACTAACACTGAAAAATTAGAAGGAGCTCTACCTAAATATATGGGAGTGCTTCCTTACGATAATACCAAAAATGACCCCGAAATCGTTGCTAAAATAACTTCTATTAGAGACGAAATACAACAAAGTCCGCAGGGAAGCGCATTTAATTTTAGGTTTGAAGATGGCAAAGGAAATATATCAAGAGTAATAAGAATGATTCACTCATTTGATGAAAGTAATAATCCTTTATCTACATACTTAAAAACTGACTCAGTTATCTTACAAACACCCGCAGGTGATGTTGAAACAAGAACATACGGTGTCGATTCCCTAATTTTTTATGTCGATTCAGAGAACTCAGAATTAACATATAAGTTGAAAGAAGAGGTTGCATTCTACCTAAGCCAACATGCTAGAATTTTTGGTGGTAAAAATAATCCTACAGTACACGATTTAGTAAACTTTAGCGATTTAGATAAAAAACTTGCAGAAATTGGCGGAACTCCTAAATATGATGGTATTAGTTTAACTGATTTAATATTCGCTCAAGTCCATAATGGTGGAAGCTCACCTGATACAGCTTCAGGGCACGGTTTCTATACGGTTAGAGATTTAGATCTTACAACATTAGACAATACTAACTCATTTAAAGGTTTCTTTACTTGCAACCTTCGAAGAACAAGTAGTCAAGCTGATGCCATTCTGGTAATGGAATTAATATTCAATTTACCTGATTCATTGCTTAATAAAAAATGAGCTCTGTTATCAACTCATGTTCTTACTGAAAGTTCATTAGATGCTGATAACCACACTTACCAAATTGGTCGTAATATTATTAAGTCAGTTGATGAAACTAATTCATTATATGTTTACGCACACGTTCTTAAAGATGGAGCTCCTTGTGAAGCCGCTAATTTCGACGAACAACAATTCGGGAAAATACCAGTAGCCTTTGAGCTAGTAGTGTTTGATGAAGCTTAAGGAAGCTTTGAAATTTTTGGTGTAGTGTGGTAATATAGTTAAAAGCTTCCACCTTGATAAGGTGGTTTTTTTATGTTAATTAGATATTAAGGGCTTTATGCTATAATATATTTATAAATACCATTAAATAAAGAAAAACAAATTTTTAATTTAATAAGAAAAAAGAGGTAATAGTTTTATGCCATTATGAGTAGATAGTTTTACGCCATGAGGATTAAATATTGCTGCTACCTTAAAACAAGTAGAAGCGAACCGTAGAGGCGAAACATATATATCAGCACCAAGTAGAAGCGAAATGAGTGAATGACGAAAAAGAACACCACGAACATATATATCAGCACCAAGTAGAAGCGAAATGAGTGAATGACGAAAAAGCACAAATCCTAGTCCAACTACTCCCTATGTTTATAATCCTGAAATACCAGCAATTTGAAGCGGAATTAAGGGATGACGAGAAATCACAAATCCTAGTCCAACTACTAGTTCAATTTTGCCGAAAATAAATGACCTTAACGTTCAGATAGATTACCCTGAACCAACTCCTTTTGAGAAACAATTAAGAGCAGAATATGCGACCCTAGACGCTCAGTATTCATCTGCTCTAGGAAAAAATAGTATTGCTTTACAAAACCAACTCCAAGCCCTAGAAGCGGCAATTGAGGACGAAAGGTTTAAGGCTTTATTCGCTGCAGGTGTCGGTAATGTCGGGATTGGTGGACAAAGAGTGCAAAACTTGAGTTTGCGTAATTTTGCGACTAAAAGCGACTTGCAAGCGCATTACCGAAATCGGAGAATAGAATTAGAGTTTGAGAGAAACCTTAAATCAAGAGAGTTTACTGCTAAACTAGCTTCGCAACCAGGAGCTCTCGAAAGACTAACTGGTTCAGAAGTATCTGATGTAGCTGGTGGTAATAAAATTGGGGTTGGTGTTTCGTCTGGTTGAGCCCAAAATGCCTTAAATAATTTTACTAAAGAACAAATTGGAGAAATCATTTATAATGGTTTCAAAAAACAATTAAATAAAAAAGAACAAGCTTTATTCGATGGTGAGTTTGGTGATCGCGAATCACGATTAAAACTAGCAGAAATTATTACTAGTTCAAATGATAAAAAGGCGGTGCTTGCTATTAATAAAAAAGATTTTAGTAGTGTCTCTTGATATTCGCCAAGGACGAGTGAAATCAGTATTTATACTAAAAGTGATTATGGTGAATTAAAATTGAGACAAGAAGCTTCTCTTCAAGAGAACTTTGTTAATACTCTTAAAGAAGCAGCTAAAGATGAGTTTGAAGAAATTAAAGATTCAATTTATTTACCAGGTTCAGAAATTGCTGATAAAGTTGCTCAAACTCCTGACTTAGCAGAAAGGTTAATTGGGATTACTATTGAAGCCGCAAGGAATAAGTTCGTGAAAGGCCAGTTCGGGGTTGATGAAATGGAAGATTTCAAAACTCAACTCGACTATTTAATTAGAGACCCAGCCCGAATGGCTTTACAACTAGATACTTGAATCTCACAACATACTCAAAGAGGTAGATAATATGGTTAAAAAAATATCGTTAGAAACTAAAAAAATCAATATTAAACCAGATAAAATTGATATTAAGCCTGACCGAATAGTTGACTTAATTAAGAAGCCAAAACTAGCCCGTAAAGGGCGAGGTTCTTCGTTGTCTAAATTACAAGAAGCCCAAAGGGCAAGAGTTAATACTGAGGAAGATTTAAGGTTAGCGGGTGAGGGTCGAGTCGTCGACCAATTTCAAGCTAATCTGAAAGGTTTTCCTGACCGAAGAAATCTTGTCGAAAAAAGTTTAGGTTTAAGACAAAACCAGAGCGCTCTTTTTGATGCCTTTGAACCATTAGATAGACCTGATAATGCGACGAGGTCTGCTTTTAATGCTCTCACTAAAGGGGAAAATGTTGGAGCAGCTTTTTATGAGGGTTTTACGGGCGAAAAATACGTGGAACATTCAGATTGATTAAACATTGATCGCGAAAAAGTTAAGACAAGAATAGCGGTAGATATGGCGATAACTTTTAGCCTCGCTATTTTGATATCTTATATTTCGGGAGGAGCAGCTACTGGTGCTGCCGCCACTTATGCGACGACAAGAATAGCTAAGTTATCACTAAAAGCTTCTAAGGTCGCAAAAGCTTATCGTAGCTATTCAGACCTAACCTTAAACTTATCAAAAGGAATTTTTAAGGCATCAAAAAAAGGTTTTCAGGTGATCGGAACTTCACCAATTATGAAAACGCTCGTTAAGTATGCTCCTAGTCAAGCCCGCCAAATTAAAGAGCTTGCTAAACATAGTCAAAACCTGCTCGGTGGTATTTCAAGTAAGTTCAAAACGGTCGAAAACTTTCAGGAATTAAGAGCTGACATGCGAGTAGCGACTAATGATATTAAACTAAGATTCAAAGCCGTTGATGAAGCTCTTGATTGAACTAGTGAGGTAGCACTACCGACTCATAAAAATAGTGAAGCAACTAAATACTTATGAAAAC
>JACSEB010000013.1_pt1 | contig 16020 bp, 22 predicted proteins | sample 8225501 | NCBI WGS metagenome assembly JACSEB01 (sample SAMN15704856, study PRJNA648150) | viral metagenome | isolation source: viral RNA from sea star tissue collected in USA, Olympic National Park, and... | host: Pisaster ochraceus | collected 2013
GGTATACCCCTTCTTTACTCCCTTCCTCCATATCTGGCAGTAAAGAAACGGAAATAACAGATTCCTTTCCAGTTCTAATTTGGTTAATTCCTTATACAAATGATAAGGATTCTTTAGAAGGCATTAAAACTCAAACTATTCTAAGAAAAGAATCTTCTACCATCCTTAAATTTTGGACAAATTTATTTCCAGCTAGGCTTCCAATGATTCCTTTCTTTATTCCTATTTTTGTTATTAGTTTTAAAGATTCTTTTGATGTAATTCTCGAAAGTTCTCCTTTCGAGACGACCGAAGATGTCAATCTTTTAATCAATTTGTCTGAAGATGAGATAGCTGCTATTTTCAATGATATCTCAGAGCTGGATGTGACCTCTCCTCCTCAGATTCAAATTATAGAGAATAGCAATAAAATCAAACGGTGGAGGATTTCTCAAGATGAAGATTTCCAGACCTTCTCGATTGAACCAGGGGCAGCTAGTCCAGTCAATATACCTTTCATTTTCTCTTTGAACTTTTTTAACCGAATATCTTCCAATTCTCCTTTAAAGTTTATAGATCTTATTGTAGATTTTACTCCTGTATCTTTCCTTCAATCTGTAGCTCTAGATCAAAATGAAGGTAAAGATACTCTAGATAGAGGAGAATTTTTGGATTCTAAAGCCCATGGGGTGGCTCCTGAGCCAGAACCTGAACCCGAACCTGAGCCAGATCCAGATCTAAATCTAAATATTCTAGACCCTGATACAAAAAATACTTTAGATAAGGGTGAGTATTTAGACCAAGATCGTTCAGAAACCAACCCTGAGCCAGAACCTGAACCCGAACCTGAGCCGGAACCCCCTGCCCCACCTTCTGATCAAGACCCTACTGATCTTGATCAAGAAAGTGCTCTAGACAAAGGTAAGTTTTTAGATTAGCACCAAGATGGTCGTTTTAATCTTATTCAATTCAATATAAATAATATTGAAATTTTATTTATGTTAGAGGGTAATTTTGGGTACTACAAATTTAGGCCGTCAAGATATTGTTTGGCGTTACGAAGCCCCTCTTCGAGGGAATTTTTTTGCCCAAGCTATGCATGGTCTTATCGAACCTGGTTTTATAGATGTTCCTAAGGTTACTTTTGTAGGGGCTGAAATAACAATCCCTATTTTTGCATGTTTTTTACTTCCTAATAATTCAACTAGTCCTGCTTCTAATAAACTTGTAAAAATTGTTACGAAAGAGCCTGTAGTTCTTACTGTTCCTCAAGGAACAGTTGCTATTGGTCTTTCTTATGAATTTAGAACAGAATCCTCCTGGTATGCGGATTTTGATTTCCTCCAGCCCACAGACCTCCTTTCTTATAAAGGGCTGATTGTTTGTGAAATTACTATGGAGGGTGAATTCATCACCGATTTACACACCCTCCGAGCTACAGTGCCTCCAAATGATAAAGATATCCTTGTTCCTACTGCAGTTGTTGAAGCTCATGTAGACGCTTATAGGGTGAATAAAGTAAATTCGCCAGCCCACGGGCTTACCTTCACCCCTCCAACTGGAAATTATTTAATTTGTTATTTAGGGAGCGAAGGACCTTCTCAAGGTCCAGGCCTCTTTTATATGCCGTATTCTTTCTCTCGCATGAAATTTGAAGGGATCGAGATTTTAGGAGCTATTGAATATTCAGGGGAGTCTAGATCTTCTGTTGTCGAGCATTATTACCAGAGGAGCTCCTACATCCCAGTTTCTACTGAGGATCAGATACTGCTTGGAGAACCTGTCATCACAGAAGACCGTTATAGTTATACTCTTGAGATGGTTTTTCCCGGCCACACTGCTAAAATTAAAGTTAGTGATTGGGGAGCTGCAGATTTTGCATCCTCTTCCGCTGTTGGGGTGCTCTTCACTCATGAAAATTCTATTTTAGAGCAGAATTTTTCTTTGCTATCAGCAGCTTCTGACATCAGGAATTACTTAGGCGTTATCTTTTCTTTCAACAGAGTTTTTAAGAATCGCAGATTGAATTGGGTAGGCAAAGTTTCTGAACTTTTTGAGCCACGCCCGCTCTCCGATTCCAGGGTACTCTCTAACCCTTACGATATGATTTTTACCAGGGATATAAGTGTGAAGGGCACTTCCTTTTCTAAAGGGGATAAAGCCTTCACCTTCCCGACTTCTTCTTCTGTAACTCAATACGTGGTCTTAGATTCAAGAGGCAGATCTCTAGTTCTTGAAGCAAGAACTAATAGCGGGAATGTTCATTTTGGGCAATATTCTTCCTGGACAGAAGATTCTTTACCCCATATTTCGCTCATCTCTCAAAATTTCTTCTCTCAAGAAGTCCCCGAATATACAGAAGTGGTGGGGACCGATGTCCCAGCTAATTTTGAAGTGATGCATAGTGGCATCAAATATACTTCTTCAGAGAGCATCCGGGGAGCCCCTTCTAATTTTCGGCCTAGCAGTTGGAAATCTGCTTCCCACGATAATTTTACAGTGATCAATGATATCACTCATATAGGGCTGCAAGCCCCTCTTTTAGAAGGGAAAGTTCAGAGATTCTTCAATGATAGTGATTCTACTTATACCATTAATTTAAGTGGGGATTCTGTTGATATCTATCCTTATGAGATATTAGAGGTTTTATATCACAACAATTCTTTTCGTATACTGAACGAAGTCAAACCTTCCTTAAGAAACGGATTTAGTAGAGAACTACTTTCTCTAAGGAAAAAAACATCTCCCTTACAGATGAAGAGGATTTCGTGATGAACGGCCATCTTTATATGAAGATGGAGGTCTGGACCGGGAATCATGACCTGACCACTAGTCCCACGGGGAATTTCCGGAAAGAATTTGAGAAACAAGGGTTTTACATTCTTCAGCTAGAACGATCTGCTTCTCCAATAACAACTTCTATTTCTAAGAAGACTGAATCAGGTATATCTTTTTTCTTATCTGAAGGGAGTTCTGTAAGGAATGTAATAGTTAATTACGCCTCTGGGGGTGTGTATCTAAGTTCATTATCATCATCTTTCGTATATATACTAAAAAAAATATATTTTATAGGAGAGATAGCCCCATGACAAATGTAGTAATTCACCATAGAGAAGGAAAAATTATTGGTTATACTTCTTCTCATATCTCTAGAGATCTTGATCCTGAGAGAGATGTAGCAGCGGAGATCGATACAGATACTTTTGAGCTTAATCATTGGAGAATTGTAGATTCTCAGCTAGTTTCTAAATCTCCTGAAGAAATCCGGTTAGAAATCCTCAGGGTTTTAAGAAATAGGAAACTTTATGAAATGAAAGATTTCCGGAAAAGATATCTTTTCTCCGGAATCACTTATAAAGAAAAGAAGATTTTTACGGATGCCGAATCTGTGGGAATCTATCATATGTATCTCCAAGAGTATAATGCAGGTTTTTATCCTGAAACTGATGGAGTCTTTGAGACTCCGGTCGCGATCAAATTGCCAGAAGGGCATTCGTTTTTAATGCTCACCACTGTCACAGAGCTTAAAGAATTCTTGATTTTTGTAAACACTCATATAAAGACTGTTTGGGCTTCTTATTGGGAATATAAACAACGGGTACAAGAAGCTACTACTAACGAAGAAGTGTTAAATCTTTTTCAAGAATATCTAGATCTTCATCTTCATATAAGTATTTCCGATTATACATATTCACACTTTCCCACACGTGGAAAATAAAAGTGTTTAAATGATTTTTAGGGAGATGTTTTAGATGGAAAAGAAAGTGGCCGACACCCTTATCCAACAGCAGCCCGATACAACTAACCAAGCGTCTATTCAGGATGCTATAGATAACTTAGTTAATCATATTGTGGGGCTTCTCGAGGAACGGAGAGCACATATAAAGAGCATGCTTAGTGAATATTCCGAACCTTACCCAGAACAATGGTGGGAGAAGAAAAAGAGACTGGCCCAGGGCGGGGAAATCGATGGAACATATGGGGCAGAATGAACTGGTTGAGCAGCTTACACTTTCCTTAGCTGGGAAGATCTCCGGAGATTCTAAAACCCTTTACGTAGAAATAGATAATCTCAAGGAAAGACTTGATCAACAAAGATCCTGGATTAAGGATCTCTTCGCTGCAACTGAGGAACAGGGAAAAATTATTCCTCAAAATCTAGCCCAGATAACAGAAAAAGTTTCCTCTCTTCAAATAGAGACCCTAGAAAGGTGGAATAAGGAAACTAAAGACATAGCTGAGGCCTTAGAAAAGCTTACTTCAAAGCTGTCCGAGCTAGAATCTCAAGTTGTTCAAATAAAGGCTGAGGCCCGAGGAAAGAAAGATCACACTACAACTATTATTGCTGTTTTAGGAGCTGCTATAGGGGCAGCAACTTTTATTGAAATGCTGCTACGTCAGGGAGGTTAAAATGGCATCATCCCCTACATTAGTTAATGCTAGATATGCTCATTTAGCTTCAACACACCCTCTTCCAAAAGAGGGGTCCATTCTTCATCACGGAGACCCCATAGGATTTATGGGTAGTACTGGACAGTCTTCTGCAGACCATCTTCACTTTGACCTAATTCCTGGAGATTTTCCTGGCCGGACTTACAGATTGTGGGAGATACCAAGACTTATTCAAAACCATCTCCCCTTCATAATGGAACAGTATCACTGGTTCATTGATTCCGAGATGTTTGGAGTCGAGCCTGAGATAACTACTTCTTTCTGTGATCCCCATTATATTATTAAAAAAAAGTATAAGTGCCATCCTGGATTTGACCTGGTTCCTTTTGATAGAAAAGAGACTAAGGATCATTACACCGTTATGTGGAATAGAAGAACATCTGGAAAAGTGGTATGGTCTGGTATAGATTCAGCTTACGGCCATAATTGTGTAGTCCAATATAAAGTATAACTTAAGTACTAGGAGAAATATTATGGAGAAGAAAGCTTCTGAATCCCAAAAACATGTGCTTCAGGTACAGGATGTGGGAGTATCTGAACTCCCAACATCTGGTAAAATTCTGGAGAGAACTGAGATTATTTCCTCAACTCCCAGTAATCCTAAGACTGATCCGGCTAGCCGGATTAAACCCAGAAAGATACGAAAGTTTCTTAAGTCCTTTATTGCAGTGAATAATGATGTGAATGAGCAAACTGTAATGGGAGTGCTGTTCGCCTTTGTTTCTTTAGTTCTTATAGGACTTCATGTAGCCCGAATAGGAGATAGTGGGATAGATTTAATAGTTACTACTAGTACTATGACTCTTTCTTGCTTTGGCATAGCCGGTTTAAAAGGTTTTGGTGGTCCTAGAGGTGGTGGAATGTGAGTACTTCAAATCCACCCGAAAAAGAGAAGGAGGAAAAGAGTAATGGAAAAATCACAAGATTTTGGAATAAGATTAAGAATGTTGCCGCTCCTATTGGTGCTGGCCTTCTCGCAGTGTTCGCCTTTATTAGCGGACGTAGTTCTAACAGACGAACAGTGGAAAAACTTGAAAGCCTCAATCGCCAACTCGTCCGGGATACAGAACAGCTCAGAAGAAACAATCAAAATCTTGAACGAAACCTCAGAGAAAGACGAAGAATTATTGCAGGAAGAAGAGAGAATAGCGAAAGAAGATCATCAGCTACTCTCGCACTCCAGAGAAAGAATCAAAAGCTTGGAGAGAACATTGAAAGAGCAAGAAAACTCATTGAAGAGATTGAAAAGGGGCAATAGTATTGTATTTGTCTGTACTCTTATTGGATCTACTTTCCTCGGTGCTCTAATCGGATCTAGTGTTTCAACAAGTCTCGCACCCCGTCTCGTACCCTTAAAATAAAAAAGGAGTAATTATGGACAAGATAGAAAAAGAAAAATCAGCAGAAAGGTCTAATCAGGTAAAACCCGAAAGTAGTCTTCAGGTGAAAATCCCTTCTCTTTCTGTTACATCAGAGTCTTCTATGATAACAGCACAAGGAAGTGCATTAACCGTGAAAAAAGCTTACGATACAAAGAAGAAACTTCCTTAGGAAAAAGTAAAATGTCTAACTTAACTATACCTAATGTAATAGCTGGTTCTGCATTAGATCTCGAAATTTCTTTCATTCGTTTTGGTGAATCTGTCAAACCTCAGATTGATCCTTCCTTCTCTCTCTTAGCCCAGAGAGAGGAAGACCTTTCTCAGTGGATAGAATTACTTCGTGGAGAGATAATTTCGAATGAAGTTATGCAGCTTACGATCAACGGTAAAGATCTTCATCTGGTAAAAGACACCACCCTTAATCGTATACTCAGAATAGATTATACTGATTCTGTTTCTACTTCTTATATTAGTTTAATCTCTTTTGAAATCCAACCCCTACCAACTGTTGTTAAGAGGATTCCGTGAGTAAAAAACTTCGAATACGTCTTATTGTATTTTTTGTTATTTCTACTATGTTTTCTTTCATGACTTTTATGGGAGATATTTTTAATCATTTTTGTAGTCCTGTTTATGAGACGCTGGAATTGTTCTACGAGAAAATGCTTGAATCTTCTGATACAGAAGTACTTATTTCTTTTCCTCAAATTAAAGAAATGCCTAAAGTTTTTAATTTACATATACATGAGATTTGGGTGTTAACTGTTTTACCTTGTATAATCCTTTTCTCTATAGTTACTTTCATCGAGAAAAAAGTTGATTCCGAGAAATAGTTCAAGAATTTTTAATAGAAAAAAGAAGAACTAATTTTTTAATAAGGAGTTAATATTTATGACCCATGTCCCATCTGGTTTACAAACTTTCTCCCATTCTTTTGCTGACCAAGGATGTTTCATTTTTTCCATGTGTGGTATCGCACTGGAATCCCTCTCCCTCACTTCCGATAGCTCTAAAGAGAACCTAGACAATTCCCCTCTCTATTTCTGCCCTGCCATGGATCCCTTGGGAGCAGCTTATTATGGAGTGAGGAATTCCCTCGTCTCTGATGATAGACTCATGAAAGTCTTAAATTATCCCAAATTTATGGATTACCTTACTGAAAAACCTGGATTTGCTTCTACCTGGAAATGGAGTCATAGAAAAGAAGACCCTGGTTATACAGCAATCCCTGGAGAATATCTTATAGGGCGTTATTCAGGGATTTTGAGAGTGAATCCGATCAAACATTATGTTAGACTAAAACCTGATGGTAGAGGTATTTATTCAGATTCTATGGTCAAATCTCCCATCACTAAAAAAGGGGATTTGACTTCTGTCCATGTTTTTTGGAGGGTTTATGCGAGTTCCAATTAGTCATCAAGTTTATTCAAAGCGTCGTTACTGTTTTTTGGATTTATTCATTTTTATTCTTATAGCCTTTTGGACTCTCCCTCAAACTCTTTTAGGAGCATGTTTGTATTTTTATTTAAATTTGTCAGTCGGGAATACTTATTATTATGTTCATAGGGGGTATTTCAGTTATTTCATCTTTGGGGCTTATTCTAAGCCCAAGAAACAAGGAATTTCTCTTGGACTTTTTGGATTTCTCCCTGGTGGTCAAGCTTCTAGTTCGGCACAGATCCATGAATATGGTCATTTTCTTCAAAGTTTAATTTTCGGACCTTTATACCTTCCTCTAATAGGAATTCCTCTATTCTGCTTCAATCTTTGGGATGATCTATTCCATAAATCTCACACTTTAGTTGCTCGGAAAGAATGGATAGCTTCTCGTTTTCCAGAAAGTTGGGCAAGTAAATTAGGACGTCCTAAAGATCTCTAATCATATTTTAATACGTACTGAAAAGGATTTTTATGATTAAATCTGATGAAATGAATATTTTAGAAGAGGATGTCTATAAGAGGGTAGATTCCTTCACCCATAAGACTTTGGATCTCTCATCCCCCTTATCTGTTGGGATTGTGGATTTATCTTGGTTGATTTATAGGAATTTTTTCTCCCAGACAGCCCTCTCTCATTCTAGGATTCCTTTAAGAAAAGAGTTTGGAGATAAACCCGTCGATCTCCCCACCCAACATATTTATTCTACCATCTCCCAGATCTATAATTTTTCTAAGCGTGTAGATGTTGTGATTTTAGCTGGCGACAGCCACCCCAAATGGAGATATGATATCTTTCCTGAATATAAAGCAGGGAGAGTGAGAGAGAAGACGGGGGATCCCTTCAAAGATTATAGACCCTTCGACGATTTCCCTTCTATTCAAAGAATCTGTTGTTCTATCAGTAATATTTTCTATTCAGAATTGCCTGAGATGGAATCGGATGATATCATCTCTTCTTTCATCCTCACCACTAATACTGTCCCCAATCTCAAACTTTGGGCGATCTTCAAAGATTCCGATATCCTCCAGACTCCTGGCATCTATAAATGGAGCTCTGCTATGGATGGGTCTGTCTCTAGCATTAAACATGCTGTTCAGACTTATGCCAAATATCCTCTAGCTCCTGAACAGCCCCTCTGGGATTTTCTCCCCCTCTGGCATAAAGTGATCCGTGGGTGTTCTACAGATAAGATAGGGCCTTCTTTCATGAGATTTCCCACCAAACTTTTACTCCCCCTTTGTACAGACCTGGAGAAGACCTGGTCTTTTGACGATTTCAAAAAGTACCTTAAGAAGAAAGCTTGTCAGGATCCTAGCTACAAAAATTGGGTACCAGTCATTAGGGATGAAGGACATGAATTTTGGGCAAAAGCCGAAAGGAATTATAAAATCATCAAACCCTTCTACACCCCTTTAGAAAAAATATCTTTAACCAAACCTAAAGATGTCTGGGAGAAGGTTTCTCATTTATATAAGTTTTATGGGATTAATGAAGAGCAATTGCACGATCTTACTCCTTCTGTAGAAGGGGAGGTTACAACATCTTCTGCACTTCCTTCCGGGCCTTCTCAAGTGGAAATAACCTCCGAGACCGCCCCATATGTTATGGGAGTGGAAGAATTTAATCAGTATTTAAAATCTTAGATAGGAATCTAATGAAATCTATGAAATTTGTACAAAATGAAGAATCTATTGAATTTGTAGAAACTACAGGTGGTGGGGACAAAGATGTTATAAATCTGCCAGACAAGATCACACCCCCTCCTTTTAATGATTTTCAGAAAGCTTGTTTTAATCGAGCTAAAGATGCTGCTGCCTTAATTATTGTGGCTCGTCCAGGTAAAGGTAAAACTTGGGCTACTATCGGTCTTTTTCTTCTCCAGCGTCAACGTTGGGGTTTTAAGCGTATGCTTGTAATTGCTAAAGCTGTTGTATTCCAAGCTTTTCACAAGAATAATTTTACTAATTTGCCTATCACTGAAGTGGCTGCTAGATCCCAACTTAGTTCTTTTGTCCCAGGTAAGATCTATAAAGATGGGATTTGGCTTATTTCAGATTATTTTCTTACTCAAATAGTTTCTAAAGGTACTCGTGCTCAAAAACAAGCTTGGGCGGAATTTCTTCAAGGAGTCAATCTTATTACTGTGGATGAGATTCATGAGTACAGGTCTTATCAGAATCACAGTTCCCAAGCTCTCAAGAAAACCCTAAACTATTATTTTTGTTTAATGAAGAATCAGCCCACCCATCACCGCCTAGTCCATCTAACAGCCACCCCCATTTATTCAGATGTTGAAAATATACACACCCTTATGGGATATGTGACTCCTAATCTATTTGGGAGCTATACTGATTTTCAACGGGAGTATTTAGAAATTGAGAGTTCTTATGGGTTAGTCAATAAGATTGGACGTATTTCAGGAGGAGGAACTTTCCATTATAAAGATAGGATTCAGTTTCCGAAAGTGGTGGGACACAAGAATTTAGAGCTTCTCCAAAAGAAGATCAAACCCTACCTTTTCATCTGGAAGGACAACGATTTCAATTTTAAGATCAACCTCCATTACTATAAAATGACTCCTCAGGAGAAATTAGATTATAAGCAAATTATTAAAGGAGATAAAACGGATTTCAATTTCCTCTTGAAACTATCTGATATAGAGACCGGTACTATCCAGTCTTTTACCAAGGATAAAAATGATGAAGTGGTCATGGACAAAGTCGGCCCTAAGTTGGATCACTCTGTCCCTGAAGGAGCCGTCATCTTCCACCCAGTGGCTAACCCTGACAACCCTTCTGTCCCTCTCACCAAGAAATTCAAGATTGTTGAGAAGAAGAAAATGAAAGCAGATGCAAATTTACTTCTTAGAGTTCTTCAAGCTAATCAAAGAGTAGCTTTTATGGAAGATAAGCTTCAAAAAATTAAAGATCTGATTCCTAAATTAGAAGCCGGCGTTTTCATTTATTGTCATTACTTGGATTCGGTGGATTATTTAAAGAAAAAGATGATGGAGATGTTCCCTACCAGGAGAGTAGTTACTGTCACCGGTTCCACCCAGATAGCAAAAACCCTTAAAACCTTGAGGAAGAATGATATCCTCATCAGCTCTTCTGTCCTCTCTGTTTCTGTAGATCTCTATTTCCCTGATCTCTTCTTCTTTGAGCCCCCTACTGTGCCGGGAGCCATCAACCAAATTAGTGGGAGATTGTCGAGGGAAAATTCTCCCTATAGAAATATCAATATTCATTTCTTTATGAGAGATAGTGGAGGAATCGAACTCTATTTCTACGAAGTTCATAGGAGTCGTGCGAAGAGAGCGACAGTGGCCAACGCAGGACAACTTGATTTCCCGAGATCGAAAGCGGTTCAGAATTTAAATGATGCCAGACTCACCCCTGAATTTTTAGCGAAAAATTTCTTATGGAATGTGTAGAAACATTTAATGGGAGGTTTTGATGAGTCTTTCAGAATCTGATTTTTCTACAGTAGAAGAATTACAGAAAGATATATTACACAAAAGACTTCAATCCTATCTGAAAAGATATTTTGTTAAACCTCTTCCTCTTGAACATCCTATTCTTCTAGAAGCTTCTAATTGGTTGAAGTTGGAAGCTTCTGAAAAGGTGGGATATTATGTTCCTCAATCTAAAGTAGAAAAAGATTTCTACCCCTTTCTGCAATCTATTATTTTAGGGCATAATAGAAAGATTTTATGGGATGAGATTTCTATTCCTCTTCTGATTGAGAGGACCTTCGGAGATTTACCTATAGAGTCTAATGCTACATCTGAATTTAGAAATCACGATTTAATTTTATTATGGGACATACCTGATGCAGTTCCAAATATACGTAAGTGGGAAGTCGTTCTTCAGTTCTGGGAGATAAGAGCTTTACAAGGTAAAAAGACTCTATTACTTTCTACTACACCCGAATTAGATACTACCCGTATTAAGTTAATTCATTTATCTGCCTTTGGGATAGCAAATGACAGAAGAAGTGAGATTATATGACATTTGATGATAGCATTTTAGCTGGTTATTATTATCTCAGTGGGATTTCTGAAACTGGGGATTATGATGAGAATTTTGAAGCTGAGAATATCAAGAAAAATATCCATTTTATAGAAGATCCAAATTTACAAGCCTGGTACCAGTGGTATGTAGAAATTTTTGAATCCACCGACCGCTTCCCTTCTTTCCAGAATTTTTGTGAGAAATCAGGTTGTGACGATAAATGTTCCCTCACTCTTAATGAAGCTAAATCTATCTATCATAGACAAATGAAAACTTGGGAGAGTAACTCTCTTTCTTCTCAGCTTTCCAAATCTGATTTCTCCTACAGAGAGGGGATCTTAAAGAAGTTAATGGATGTTCATTCCAGGGATATTTCTGAGAATCTTAAACCCACTCCTTCTACTTCTTTCTCCCCAGAGTCTTTAATCACCTCCGATTCTGTCGAGAAGGCCTTTAAATTCCCTACCCCTGAACTCACAGAGAATATTATGGCAGTTCCTAGATATCTGATATCTGCTATAGCTCCTCCCCGTAGCGGTAAGACAACTTTTGCTCTCAATCTAGCTTATCTCAACTCTTTTCTCGGGGATTTACGCACCTGCTATATTTACCTTGAGAATTCCGAAGAAGCCTACGATATTGAATTGAGAGCTCGTCATTCCATCACTTGCAATACTCCTCTCGACAATAAAAGAATAAAAAAGAAATTTCGCCCCACTTCTAGTCCAGAAGAACAGAAGGTTTATGAAAAATTTGTGACGATCAACAAAGATTACAAAAAGAATATGAAAGGGGTCATTGATTGGATACCCTTCTCTAAATTTGACCCTGATCCTTTCCGTTTCGGATCACAACTATCTCATCTCATTAAAGAAGAAGGTTATGATTTTGTAATATTTGATTATCTCCAGAGAGCGAGCGTCTTCTCTCGTCCACGTAATAAATTCGATTATTACGAGAGCCTCTGTGCGACTTTTGCTCAAGTCTGTTTAGGAGTCTGGAACAGCACCCCCATCATCGGACTTCTCTTGGCCCAATTGAATAGGATGGCTCTTAGTGACACCGTCAAGAAGGGAGCAGAAGGCATCACACTCTATTCAGCTTCTGGGGTTCCTGCTATCGAGACTGACAGCTTCACTGTTCTTTCTCTCTATACGGACGCTGGTATGAAGGAAGCGAATGAGATGGGCATCTCCATCTTGAAGAATAGAGATGGTCTCGAGACCGTCTCCCCTTATATTGTCCCTTACAGGCCCGAGTATGCTATCATAGGAAATCTAAATATTTTAGAAGAGACCTCTGAAAAAGAGATTTACAATCCCAACGCCATCTATTCGCTCTCGGATTTCTTTTCAGACTAGCCCTTTGTAGCAGCTATTTTCTAAACTTTAATTAGGAGTTCGTAGAAGTTCAAAGGAGGACAAATAACTATGAGGAATTTTCAAATCATTGCTCCCGTTTTTATAGCGGAGAAGTATTCAAGAATTATGGCCATGGACCTAGATAATAAAGAGACTGTCACCTTGCTTTTCAGGGGAAAGATGCCTGAGCCTAATTTCTTGTTTTCTGTAACAGAGACCGAGTTGCTCCCTTATAAAATTCTGCCCGCAACTTCAGACCAGAAAGATACAGCCATGAGGAAGCTTCTCCTCCTCAACCCCCATAGCACCAGTCTCGAAACTCAGATGAAAGAAAAAGAGATCGTAATCGAAGCTCTCGCTCATGGGATGTTTAATGCTAAATCCAAAGTAGCTCAGGATTTTCTACAAAAAATCAAAAAATCAGCTCAGGAATACAAGGAAGACTACGTAAACAGGCTTTCTAGATGACTTTGAGGGAATTTGGAGTCGAAGCGGGATATCTTGTCAGTCTTCAAATACGTAATGGGAGATGTCCTTTTCATAGAGATTATAAACCTTCTGCTTATTGGAATTCAAATAATATTTATTGCTTTACTTGTAGTAAAGCTTTCTATTTGACAGAAATCCGTCAAAGATTCAACGCTCATATTGCTTGGACGGAGGATTTCTTGGCCCCACCTGTCTCTTTTGAAGTTTCTTACGGGTATCAGCCTTTTGAGGTTCTTTTCAATTATAATTTTAACGGAGAGCTACCATAAAATTTAGGAAACTAAACATTATAGTAGGAGTTTTGAATGCCCGGCGGCTATGATCGATACACCCCCTTCTATAGAGGATTACTGAAGCCTATCCCCCTAATCCCCATTATTCTTGGAACAGGACTCTCATTCATTCCGGTAATATCGATAGAATTTATACAGAAATTGAAAAATCTGAAGAAAGCTCCCTTGATGTTGAAACTACTGGTCTTGATTGGACTACAGCTGAGATGATCTCTACCAACATCTCCATCCCAGATAAGAATTATGTTGGATTCTATTATACCGAGTATTTCCCAGAGGATTTTAAAACGAAACTCCCGTCCCCTGAAGATTTAGATGCTCTTCAGAAGCTAGCTCTTTCTCGAAAATACTGTTATATGTGGAATCAATTTTATGACGAAATGATCTTGAGGTTGAGACGTCCCGGATTCTTCCCGAGAGATTTCGACAATACCATCGATGGGTTAGATTGCCTCTTCCAGTTAGATTCCAATCTCCGTTCAGGTAAGAGTCTCAAGATCACAGGGCAGACTTATTTAGGCGTCCCCACTATAAATTTTAAAGATATTGCAGGGGACGACATCAAATTGGCCGACCCGTTAGAGATTATCAATTACGGGTCTCTTGATGGAGAAATGACTCTCAAGCTAGGCCAGAAATTTAGAAAGATCTATGAGACTGAGTACCCCTTCATGTGGGAGCTGATGCAAGTCTTCACCCCAGCCCTCTTCGAATTCATCGACACTCCTCAGGAATTTGATTTTAACCACATCGATAAAGTCCATTCTGAATTGCAGATCTCCCTCGAAAGCCTTAAATCCGAGTTCTATACCAAATTCGGATTCTGTGATTTAGGGTCGAATGAGCAGAAATCTTTACTATTGCAGAGACTAGGTTTTTTCACTGGGAAGTGGAATAAACCCAAGAGGGATGGCACCTGTTACATGTCAGTCTCCGCTGATTTGCTAGAAGATCTCATCAAGAAGACTGATTGTGAAGCCGCCCGGTACATGATCCATTTCTCTCAGCTGTCTTACAAAATCAATAATTTTACAACTTTAGTTAAGACCCATCTGTTGAAGAAGGGAGCTAAGGATTCCACTGAGAATGTGGGGAATCGCTTCTACCTCAACCATCTTATAGCTCCCACACTCAGGATGGCGGGCAGCTCTTATAAGATTAAGAACAGCTTCTTGCATTATTTTGCTCCTCTCAACATCCAATCAGTCTCCCAGCCTAATTTTGTCAAGCAGAAATGCACCTTCAATCCCGAAACCCTAGAAACCGAACTTTTCCCCACTGAATGGCCAGAGGGAGCTTCTTCCATCCAAGGTGCAGAGGGAACATCCTTGCTTAAAGAAGTTTGGGATGAACTCCCCATTGTGGAAGCTGGAGAACAGAAACTTAATCTCAGGAATACCTTCACTGTTCCTAAAGAGTATCTCATCGTGGAGGTGGATTATTCCGCCCAGGAGCTTAGAATCCCTGCTGCTCAATCAGGTGAACCAGTATTTGTCGAATCCTTCAAGAAAGGTGAAGATCTCCACACTAATGTCTCTAAAAAGATCTGGGGAGAGTATGCTGGCAGAAAAGATAGAGGGAAAGCCAAGATAGCTAATTTCTCCCTCATGTATCTCGGTACTTATTGGACTTTGATGGATAAACTGAAGATGTCTAAGACGGAAGCGATATCCTTTGAAAAAGAATACAGGGAAGCCCTTTCTACTTTATATAGTTGGAAAGACCAAGTTATCCAGAAAGCTCGCAATAGCGGTTCTGTCAGCACTATCTTCGGCTGGGAGAGGAGAGTGAAGCCCTATTATGACAGCAGGGATCGGGGTCTCATGGGTTTTGGAGACCGTACGACTGTCAACTCCCTTGTTCAGCCTTATGGCGCAATCTTCCTCAGAATCGCTCTTTCCAAGCTCCATCGTATTTTAACGGGGAGGGGGTCAGAGAAGTATGCACACTGGTATGAATTCTCTGCTTACAATCCCAAGAACGGTTATATCCCTCCCAATATGGATAACCCTCGTGGAGTGAGAGGGGAAGGGATTTACTATATTGAGACCACCCATGATTCGATAGCGATGGGTGTACCAAAAACTCTCACCAAGAAATGGGCTATCGCTCAAAAGCATATCATGGAATCAGTCACTCCCCCCCATTGGAAAGAGATGGGAATCCTTATGAAAGCAGATGTTGAAGTTTCCAAGAGGCTAGGCTCTTTAGTCCACCTCAAGCCTTGTGAAGAAGATCCAATGGGCCTCACTCCCGAAAACTTCGAATGGAAATTAGAATAATCTTTGAAGACTAAACTTTAAAAAGAGAAAAGGAATTCATATGGAAAATCAAAATCAAAATCAAAATCAAAAAGTTTTGAAGTATTTGGCAGAACTGGGAGGACAAGTTTTTGTTCTTGTGGGTTCTGTCTTCTTCACAGGCTGTTGTTTTATTTTTATCCATAACATGGTAGTATTTGCTTTAAATCCATCTGTCTCTGAAGACGGAATTCCTCTAGTTTTTTACTTTTTACATTATTTAGGGGCCGTTACATTTACGGGAATAGTTTTTCTATTTGCTAAATATTATCCAAAAGGGGGAAAGTAATGTTATCAAATACCTGTATTG
>JACSEB010000014.1_pt1 | contig 16009 bp, 20 predicted proteins | sample 8225501 | NCBI WGS metagenome assembly JACSEB01 (sample SAMN15704856, study PRJNA648150) | viral metagenome | isolation source: viral RNA from sea star tissue collected in USA, Olympic National Park, and... | host: Pisaster ochraceus | collected 2013
TAGTTATAAATTAGATATAGAAAGTAGTGATTGGACACAGGCTAGATTTAGCTCGACGTCGTCTGGATACGCACCTGCGTCTATATTGCTAGAATCTGCATATTCAGATTCAAGAGGGCAAGGGGTATACCAGTATAACTCAGTAAGTAAAAATTCTTGGTTTTCAGGTGTCCCTTATAGTACTACTTCTGATGATTGGGTTATAGCACATAAGCTTGAAACCACAGCTTTAATCCTGATGTTGCTCAAATGAGTAATGCTTTATTATGTGTTAATGATAACGGCAACGTAGGGATCGGGACTAATAGCCCAACAGCTAAGCTACAAGTTGCAGGAGATGTTAATATTGGGGAAACTCTTAATGTTGGAACTACAACTCCTTCTTATAATACTAATTATGGAACAGGAGATTTAAATGTTGAAAATGATCTTTTTGCTTCTGCTCAAATCTTTACACATAATGATACAGCTGGTAATTTTTCATTTTTAGGATTAGGAAAATCTAGCGGTACAGGAGCATCACCTACAGTAGTACAAGCTAATGAAAGAATTGCAGTCTTAGGCTTTTATGGTTACGATGGTGCTGCTTATAAAAGACTTGCAAGTATAGACGCTTATGTAGACGGAACTCCCGGGACAAATGATATGCCTGGAAAATTATTATTTAATACTACTTCTGATGGTTCTTCTTCACCTACAACAAGATTAACTATAGGAGCTGATGGTAACGCAACTTTTACAGGCAACGTTGGGATAGGAACGACTAGTCCTAGTAAAAAATTACACGTGGTATCTGCAGCAGAAGCGGCTTTGTTTCAAGGAACAGCAACTTGGGGTACGGCTATACAAATAGACTCAACAGCAACTGGCGGTAGAAATTTTCAAATTCAATCTTCAGCAGACGCAGCCGGAGAGGGTGGGGGTAAATTTCTAATAGTAGATAGAGATGCAACTGGAGTGCCAACAAGATTGTCTATAGATAGCACAGGTAACGTCGGTATCGGGACGGCTAGTCCTAGTGCTTTACTAAATTTAAAAGCCACAACAGCAGGACAAGGGATTTTAATAAATGGTAATCAAGGCTACGACTTTTTTAAGGTTTATGATGGTGGTGGTTCAGATAGTGGTATTTTAGATTTAAGTTCGTTAGGGATTGTAAAATTAAAATTACACTCTAAAGGAGATTCATACTTCAACGGAGGCAACGTAGGTATAGGAACGACTGCTAATATAAATGCTCCACTTACAATACAATCAAATAGTAGCGCAAATGCGATTAATTTAATAGGCAGAAGCAATGGTGTATATGATGAATCTATTATTAGTTTTTATGATTTTGATGGCACATCAAGAAAGGGATATATTTTAAACAGTGCAGGAAATATGTTTTTTTCTACTGGTAACGGTTCAGAAAACATGACCATCCTTTCTGACGGCAACGTAGGGATTGGGACTACTAGTCCATCTGAGAAGTTAGAAGTAATGGGTGGGTTAGTTGTTAATTCAGGGTTTAACACTGGGGTTTCATCATTATACCTTTCTCATACTGGAACTCAAGCCCAACATAAAGCTGGTATATTTACCACTTATACAGCCGGATATGGCAGGTCTTCTTCAATACAGTTCGCTTTAAATAGCGAAATGAATGGAAATATAGTTACAACCTCTGATGCTAAGATGACTATATTAGAAGGCGGCAACGTAGGTATAGGAACGACTAGTCCTGGAAAGAAACTTCACGTAGTAGAGAGTGGAACTAATAATACAGCTATATTTGAAAACAGTGGACAAACATATTCATCTACTGCTATAAAAGTATCAGAAGCTGTAAATAATAGAGCTATTTTAAGTTTTGCTGTTGGTGATGCCTTAGCTTCGACTGATATACAAGCTGAAATCGCTGGTGTTGTCGTTAATGATGGAGGCACTCTAAAAGGAGACCTGACCTTTAAAACTAACGTGGGAGATAACCTGCAAGAAAGAATGCGTATAGACTCATCAGGTAACGTAGGTATCGGAACAACTAGTCCTAGCGCTGGAAGAAAATTAGACGTTCATGGTGACATAGAGCTTACTGAAGATCTTTTCATAGGAGCAACAAGTAGTTCAAGAAGTGAGCATAAAATAAAAATAGGTCAAAATAGGAGCGGTAATGGGTATGCTTACATTGACATGATAGGTGATGCTGGAGCAACTAGTTTTTACAATTTAAGAATAATAAGGCATAATACAGGCGCTAACGCACTTTCTCAAATAGTGCATACAGGTACTGGTAATTTTGAAATTAAAGCATCAGATGGCGGTGATATAATATTAAACTCGTCTGGTAATGTTGGTATTAGCAACACAAGTCCAACGCATAAATTAGATGTAACTGGCGACGCTAGATTTACATCAACAGTGACGGCTACAAATTTTATATTATCTTCTGATGAAAGACTAAAAGAAAATGTTGAAAAAGTATGTGATAATAGAGTTAAAGCAGATTGGAAAACTTTTGAACTAAAAACAGATAAAGGACAAAAAAGATACGGTGTTATAGCGCAAGAGCTAGAAAAGACTAACCCTGAATTTGTAAGAGAAGACAGCCAAGGATTTAAGTCTGTTGCTTATATAGATTTACTAATTGCTAAAATTGCAGAATTGGAGGCAAGATTAGAAAAACTAGAAAAATAATGGCAGTACCAAATACAACTACTTTTTCATTGCAAGATGTTGTCTCGACTGTCAATCCAACAACAGATGATTTAGTTGATTCATTTGATGACGCTATATTAGGCAAGTTTGATTCTAACTACGGGCCAGGTGATGAAAGTAATTTACTTCAATTTAGAAACTATGATGCTGGAGGAACTTTATATATAACAGATGCTAATTTTAATTCAATTATAGCTACTTGCTTAGCTCAAGAGCCTGTTACGGGTCTTTACAACGTAACACCTTTCGGCACTATGCCAAATTGGGATGTGAGTAGAGTAACAGATTTTAGCTATGCCTTTGAAAATAAAAATACTTTTAATGCTGATATTAGTTCTTGGAATACAGGTAACGGCACGGTGTTTCAAGGTATGTTTAAGGGAGCGTCTGCTTTCAATCAAGATATTGGTTCTTGGGATTTAGGTAACGCTTGGAATACTGGTCTTATGTTTTATGTTGCAACCTCTTTCAATCAAGATATTGAAAGCTGGGATGTGAGTAATGTGACATATATGAGATCAATGTTTTATGGTGCAACCTCTTTTAATCAGCCGCTAAGTGACTGGGACGTGAGTAGCGCAACAGATATGGGTAGTATGTTTAGATTACCTAATAGTGGAACATCAGCTTTTAACCAAGATATTGATTCCTGGGATGTGAGTAGTGTGACTAATATGTCTTCAATGTTTATGAACTCCACGTCTTTTAATAACGATATTACCGGATGGGATGTTAGCAGCGTTGTTTATATGGGTAGTATGTTTAAAAGCGCAGTCTCTTTCAATGTAGCTATAGGAAATTGGGATGTTAGTAGTGTGATTAATATGTCTGAAATGTTTAACGGTGCAACAGTTTTCAATAAAAACTTATCAGGTTGGTGTGTTACAAATATTACCTCAGAACCAACTAATTTTAGCACCTCATCGGCACTAACTAACGCTAATAAGCCGGTTTGGGGTACTTGTCCGTAGATAAATAAATAAATAAATAAATAAACCAAAATTAAAAACAAAGATTATGACAACTTACAATTGGAATTGCAAAACAGTAGATTGCTACCCAGAACAAAACAACGAAGCGGATGTAGTGTACAATGTGCACTGGATTGTAACAGGCACCTCAGAGGACTCTGAAGACCCTGAAGGGAAAAGCTACTCAGCTACAAACATTGGAACACAAACTCTAGACACAAGTCAGATAACAGAATTCATACCGTTTGATCAATTAACAAATGATGAAGTAGTTGCTTGGACTAAAGGGGCAATGGGTGACGAACAAGTTGCTAGCATTGAAGCAAGCATACAAAGTCAAATAGATAGTTTGATTACACCTACAAGTGTTACACTAACCATCGGAGAGCCTGTACCACCAACACCTGAGGTTGAAGAGCCGCAAGAGCCTGAGGCTGAAGATTAATTAGGTAAAAATCGAAGAAAACGAGTAATAATACTCGTATACCTGAAAAAGGTAAATTAAATCAAATCAAATTAAATTAAATATAAACGGAATTGTCAAAAACTTGAACTTTGGTGACGATGCTAGAGATCAAGTATTTAAAGGAATAGAGAAGTTAGCAAATGCTGTCAGCTCTACATTAGGAGCTGGCGGTAAATGCGTGATGCTAGAAGATGGTACGGGTAAACCCGTGATAACAAAAGACGGTGTTACTGTGGCTGATTCTATAATATTGTTTGATCCAGTGGAAAACATGGGATCTACACTGTTAAAAGAAGCCGCTAGAAAAACTGTTCAAGAAGCAGGTGACGGTACAACTACCGCAACTGTTTTAGCTCACGCTATATTAAAAGAAGCTTATGCTGTTTCAGAAAAGAAAAATGCCAGAGAAATAAAAGATGGTATAAATTCTGCGGTTGAAAAAGTAATTAAGTATTTAGAAAAGCTAGCGGTTGACGTGAAAGGAGACATGCTGGATAATATAGCTTCTATATCCGTTAACAACGACAATGAATTAGGTTCTATTATAGCTGATGCGTTTAGGTCTGTAGACAATACAGGTATTGTAATGATGGAAACTGCCGGTGACGGTAAAACTGTTTCTGAATTAATTGAAGGTGTACCTTACGACAAAGGTTTAACAAACTCTCATTTCATTACAAACAAACAAACAAAAACAGCGGAATTAGAAAATCCACTAGTATTAATTATGGAATCTCCAGTTAATACTATAAGAGATATACAAAAAGTGCTGGAGTACGTAATAAAAAACAATAAACCTTTGCTTATCATAGGCGATTTAGAACAAGGTGTTTTATCAACTCTGGCTACCAATAAAAAGAAAGGTAATCTAAAAGTAAATGTAATCAACGCTCCTACTTATGGTATTAGCAAACGAGAAGTACTTGAAGATCTTTCTTTACTAACTGGTGCTACAATAGTTAACGAAGATTTAGGTGATGACCTTGATTCAATTGATGTAGAGTATTTAGGATCTTGTTTAAAAAGTGTTACCTCGCACGAGGACACTGTTATAACAGTCTCTGAGGCATCCGAAAAAATAAAGGATGTAATACGTAGCATAAAAGAAAAGCTTACAAATAACACACTGAAAAGCTGGGAGGTTATAAAGCTTGAAAAAAGATTATCCATGTTAACCGCTAAAATTGCGGTGGTTAAAGTTGGTGCAAACTCTGAAGTAGAGTTAAAAGAAAAAACTGATAGAGTTGAAGATGCTATCTGTGCAACAAAGGCAGCCGTTAAAGAAGGTATTGTACCAGGCGGAGGCGTTGCATTATTAAATGCTTCAACATATATTAAAAGTGAAGGATTAGGTGAAGAAGTTTTATTAAAAGCTATAAAAGCCCCTTACTTTACAATATTAGAAAATGCAGGTATCACAGCGTCCGAACCACAAGATAAAGGTGTTGGTTTGAATGCAATAACAGGAGAACCTGTGGATATGGTTAAACACGGTATAATTGATCCGTTAATGGTAACCAAAAGTGCATTAAGAAATGCTGCATCTGTAGCTACTACAATATTATCAACTGATTGTGTAATTAATAATTTAAGAGCAAATGAAGGCGATAGGTAGAAACTTAATAATAAAAAAACAAAAAGAAGGAGTGGCTGCTACTAAAGGCGGTTTACTTCTTGCCGAAAAACAAAGGGAGGATATAAGATACATAAAAGCATCTGTAATATCCCCTGGAGAAGAAGCAACCAAAGCAGGTCTAAATGAAGGTGATTTAATTTACTACGATAGACACGCTGGTCACACAATAGAAATAGAAGGTGATCCGTATCAAGTTATAAAAATGCAAGATATAGTTGTAGTTTTATGAGAATAGATGCTAGTGATGTTAAAAAATTAGGGTTATTGAAACACTACAGAATCATACGAAAATGGGCATGTAGAAATAATGACTTAAACGACGCTGATCTAGAACTATTAATTTATTTAGATTGTTTAGACATGTTTACTAAGCAAGATTTTAAAACAGGTACGTTTTCATACAGTTGGGATAATAGAAGATGGAATAAGTTATTGAAGGAAGACTGGATTTCTGTTTGGCGAAAAAGAAATAGAACTACTCAAAAGTATCATATATATAAAGTATCATTTAAAGGCAAGCAACTTATAAATAGAATTTATAGGATAATGTTAGGTCAAGATGATATACCTACGAGTAGTAGAAACAGAATAATGAAAGGAGATACTTATACAGATAAAGTATTAAGTGTATCTATAAAAAACGTCAACAATGATAAAACAAGATGAAAACTTATTGGCTAAACCAATACTACAAAATCCAGGAGTACCTGTACCTTCAAATGAAATGGGTAATGCTAAACCTGTATTTAATCCAAATCAAGCTGCAAACGCTCAGTATGTATTTGGAACACCAGATCAAAGAGCTAAGAGCATGCCTCAAAGAGAAATAACACCTTTATATTTTGAAGATCAAAATGGAGATGGTGAAATTACTAGAGCTGATGTTATAAAGGCCAGAGTTGAAGGGTATAAAAAATAAAATAAAAAAAATAAAGATATGGATAACATTAATAAAAAAGCATCAGGTCAAAACGCTATATGGGATGGACCATTAGATTTAGACGCATTACCAAAAGGTAAAGGATCTAGTTCAGGTAAATACGGAATGGAAATTTCTAAAGCACACTGCGGGTGTAGCTCTATGAAAGGACCTATCACACAACGAGCTAAATAGTAAGCTATGCTAGCTCAGGATGTAAAATTATACGCAATAAACCTTGCCACAATGGCAGTAACTATGACTAATATAGAAGTATACTTAAAGATATTATTACTACTGGTAACTATAGGTTATACGTTATCTAAGTGGGTTAAATTAAAAGAATAAGATATGGCTTATGTTCAAAGAGAATCTCCTCTACTTAGAGTTAGAAAAACAACAAAAGGTAAAGGAAGAAATTTTAGAACAACTAGCGAAGGAGCTGGTATGACAGCCGCTGGTGTTAAAAAATATAGAAAGCAAAACCCAGGTAGTAAACTTAAAACAGCTGTTACTAAATGTGATGTAAAACCTGGAACTAAAGCTTATAAAAGACAAAAAGCATTTTGCTCTAGATCAAAAAGCTGGAAAGGTGAGAGAGGTAAAGCAGCTAGAAAAAGATGGTGCTGTAGTAGGTTTTAAACAATTAATAAATAAACATAACAATGAAAAATTACAACAAAAAACCAAAAAACGAAAGTAAAGAATCAATGGCAAATTACGGAAGTCCATTAGATAAAAAAGGATGTAAAAGCAAAAGCCCATTAGCTATGAAGGGTTCTTGGATGTCTAAACATTGTAACTGCTAATATAAGTTTTTGTATGGCTTTTAAACTAAACAACCCACCTTATAATTGTGATAACACTCCTATTTACAGCGTAGATATGGAGCAAGGTGTTTTAGGTAAAGCTAATAACAATGGTACTATAATTATAAGTAAAGACCTAGATCCAAACAAAAGAGAGCATGTTATATCTCATGAAATGGTGCACATAGACCAAATGAAACGTGGTGATTTAGATTACGACGATAACAATGTTTACTGGAAAGGTAAAAAATATTCAAGAGCTAAAATGCAGGAAGGAGCTAAAAACTTACCCTGGGAAAAAGAAGCATATACAAAAACAAAAAATAAATAAAAATCATGGCATTTAAAATAAAAAAATTCATATCAGAGTCACCGCTTAATTTTGACCCAAAAAATCCTTATGCTAACAATAGAGGTAATAAATCTAAGTACAGCCCTGAGAAAGATACTAAGATAGTATCAGACTACAGTAGTTATAATCCAAAAGAACATTCTAGAGTTAGAAATTATCTTGCAGAAAATAAATACAAATCTGCTCAAGGTAGATTAAGTACAGTTAAAAAAACAACTCCTGCACCAATAGACCCTTCTAAACCTATACAAGGACCAAAGCAAAGTGTTGAATTCGATACAGGTTTTGGAAAATCTGGAACTGATTTTGTTACTGGTAAAAAAGCAGTTGAAGAGGTTAAGAAAAGAAAAACAACTACTTCAAACACTAAAACCCCGCCAAGAACTAGAGCAAAAGCTAAAACAATACAAGCGCCAAAAGCTAAGAAGATAGAAAGGACCATTGAAGCACCTAAAGCTTCTGATGTAAATGTTAGTAAAAAACCTACTGTAAAAACCGCGCCTAAAGATAACTCTAGAAAAGCTATAAGAAAAAGAAAGAAAGCAGATAAAGCAGCAGGTGTATCTAAATCACAGATGAGAGCTAACAAAGCTAAATCTAAATCTGAAGCAGCTTCAGCAAAAGCAAAAAAATCTAAAAATCCTTCTTATAGAGCTCAATTAACAGCTAAATCAGAAAGACTAGCTAAAAGAGCTAAACGTAAAGGTAATTCTTAAAAAAGTGAAAAAGATATTAGAATTTTTCAGTACTAAAGTCTTTAAACAAGTTGGTGATGTAGTTGATAGCTTATTTACCAGCGAAGAAGAAAGGTTAAATGCTAGAAATGAAATATTTAAAGTATTACAAGATGCCCAATTAGAGCTTCAAAAAATGCAAACTGAGATTATTGTAGCAGAAGCTAAGGGTAATTGGTTGCAGAGAAGCTGGAGACCAATACTAATGCTTTCATTTGGTTTTATAATCATATACACTAAGTTTATATCACAGTTATCTACAAGACTTGTAACACCTGTTTTAGAGCCTGAGTTTTGGCAATTACTAGAAATAGGTATTGGAGGTTATGTAATTGGTAGAAGTGGTGAGAAAATAGTAGATAAGCTAGGACCTTTATTTAAAAAGTAAAAAGATTAAAAACAAGTAATAATAGTAATAACAGTAACCAATTAAATTAAATAAAATGGGAAAATTAACAGATGAACAATTAAAGTCTATTAAAGACGCAACAGGAAAAATGAACTCTATACTTACAGAAGTAGGATTTTTAGAGGCAAGAAAAGCAGAATACCTATCAGCACATTTTGAAGCTGTAAAAGAATTAGATGGTATTAAGGCTGAAATCAGAGAAGAGTATGGTGACATCACTGTAAACTTAGCTGATGGTACTTATGAAGAAGCTAAGCAAGAAGAAGAAACAAAAACTCTTGAGATAGCGGAATAATGAGTTCTGTTGTAAGAAAAATAAGTATAGGTTCTGACTATAAGAATGACGCTATGCACTATTCAGTAGGGCAAAACGTTTATGGTGGACATACTATAGATTGCATACTACATGACACACAATCTAATTCTTACAGTATTTACATAAAGAAAGGAAATGAGGTGATGCCATGGAAGAAGTTTAATTCTAACATGGCAATATCCGTTGAGTATGATTTAGAATATTAAATGAGAAGTCTATACGATTTTATCGTCAAACCTATTGGCGATAGATACGATAACAAGGTAAAGCTAGGCGACGTTACATTAATACTAAACACTAAAATTGAAGACTTTAAGTCTGTAAACAATTTAGCTATAGTGGTTGAAACACCAAAAGCTTTTAAAACAAGTATAAAAAAAGGCGATATCATAGTAATACATCATAATGTATTTAGAGTTTTTTATGATATCCGAGGTAATAAGAAAAGAAGTAGATCTCATTTTAAAGATGACTTACACTTTTGTTCGGCAGATCAAATATATTTGTATAAAAATACAGGGGATTGGAAATCATTTGGAGACAGATGCTTTGTAATGCCTTTAAAAAACAAAGACACTTTAAGATCACAAAAAGAGCAAGACCTTATTGGTATATTAAAAATAGGTAATAGTTCTTTAAAAGCGCTTAATATCAATCCAGGGGACACAGTAGGGTTTACACCCGGCAGTGAATGGGATTTTATAATAGACGATCAAAGAGTTTATTGTATGAAATCTAATGATATTGTAATTAAGTATGAACACAAAAGAAACCAAGAAGAATATAATCCTAGCTGGGCAAAAAGCAGTTAAGGAGTTAATTAAAGTGGCAGAAGAAAAGATCGTTGACTCAGAAGATGATTTATCAGCTGACAGACTTAAAAATGCTGCCGCAACTAAAAAATTAGCTATATTCGATGCTTTTGAAATACTTGCTAGAATAGAAGAGGAGGATGAAAGATTAAATGAAAACCCAAAAGAAGCTAAGGAAGAAAAAGCTTTTAAAGGTTTTGCAGAAGGAAGATCTAGATAATGTACGAACAAACCTTAGTAGCAGTATTAAAAGACTATATCAAACCTAAGATATTAAAAAGGTTAAACAGGTATAAGAAATGGGAGTACGGTTATAACGAAGAATACGACGTAGTTGTAATCAGTAAGACCGGGCAGATAGGAGAGGTTTACGAAATACAAGGAGTAAAAATAGCATTGCCAAAGAAAGATGATGTTATTAAATTTGAAGGAGACAAGTGGAAACACACGGAATACCCAAAAGAGCTTTCAAAGATAAAATCGGTATTTGATTGGGACGAATACCCTTCACAATTTAAAGAAAAGTGGTATGACTATATTGATACAGAATTTAAAAGGCGTGAAGAAGGTTTTTGGTTTTTTAATAAAGACAAGCCTTCTTATATTACTGGTACTCACTACATGTACTTGCAGTGGTCCAAAATTGATGTTGGGGCAGCAGACTTTAGGGAGTCAAACAGATTATTCTTTATATTCTGGGAAGCTTGTAAATCAGATGTTCGTTGTTACGGAATGTGCTATCTTAAGAACAGACGGTCAGGGTTTTCTTTCATGGCCTCAGGCGAAACGGTTAATCAAGCTACAATATCAACAGACTCCAGATTCGGCATTTTATCAAAGTCTGGTCCAGATGCAAAAAAGATGTTTACAGATAAAGTTGTACCCATCTCAGTTAATTACCCGTTCTTCTTCAAACCAATCCAGGACGGTATGGACAGGCCAAAAACGGAGCTCGCGTACAGAGTCCCGGCCTCTAAATTTACGAGAAAAAAGCTTGATACCAATGAAAAGCTACAAGAAATTACCGGTCTCGATACCACGATCGACTGGAAAAACACCGGAGACAACTCGTACGACGGGGAAAAATTAAAACTATTAGTCCACGATGAAAGTGGTAAATGGGAAAGACCTACAAACATATTAAATAACTGGAGAGTTACAAAAACTTGTTTGAGATTAGGTTCAAAAATTATAGGTAAGTGTATGATGGGTAGTACATCAAATGCTTTAGACAAAGGTGGTGAGAACTTTAAAAAACTATACTATGACTCCGACGCAACAAAAAGAAATGCAAATGGACAGACTCGTTCGGGACTCTATAGCTTGTTCATTCCTATGGAATGGAACTACGAGGGATACATTGATTCTTATGGATTTCCTGTATTTGAAACGCCAAAAAAACCAGTTGAAGGTCCTGACGGATCACCTATAAGACAAGGTGTAATTGAATACTGGAACAATGAAGTTGAAGGATTAAAAGGAGATCAAGACGGTTTAAACGAATACTATCGTCAATTTCCAAGAACAGAGCAACACGCTTTTAGAGATGAAGCAAAACAATCTCTGTTTAACTTAACAAAGATATACGAACAAATAGATTATAACGAAGACCTTAGAAATACATCGATAATAACCACTGGAAGTTTTATGTGGGAAAACGGTATAAAAGACACTAAGGTGATATTTATGCCAAACAAAAACGGTAGGTTCAACGTTAGTTGGGTACCACCTGTACAGATGCAAAATAGAGTTATAGTAAAAGGTAATACAAAATATCCAGGTAACGAACACTGTGGCGCTTTTGGGTGCGACAGTTATGATATATCAGGTACGGTTGATAAAAGAGGTTCTAACGGAGCTTTGCACGGTTTAACTAAGTTTAGTATGGAAGATGTTCCGCCTAATAGATTCTTTTTAGAATATATAGCTAGACCTCAAACCGCTGAGATATTTTTTGAAGATGTATTGATGGCTTGCATATTTTACGGTATGCCATTACTTGCGGAAAATAACAAACCTAGATTACTGTATCATTTTAAAAGAAGAGGCTATAGAGGCTTTTCAATGAACAGACCTGATAAAAGATTAAACAAATTATCTGTAACTGAAAGAGAAATAGGTGGTATACCAAACTCCAGTGAAGATATAAAGCAAGCGCACGCTGCAGCTATAGAATCATATATAGAAACTTGTGTTGGACGAACAGAAGCTGGTTATGGAGATATGTACTTTCAAAGAACATTAGAAGACTGGGGCAAATTCAATATAAACAATAGAACAAAGCATGATGCTTCTATAAGTTCAGGGTTAGCAATAATGGCTTGTAACAAAAACTTATATTCACCGGTCAGTCCAGTGCAAAAAAAGGTTTACGATTTAGGAATTAAAAGATACGACAATAGAGGTTCTACGTCTAAAATATTAAGATAAATGAAAATACAAACAAATACCGATAGTTCTTTCCCTAACCAGGTTGTTAGCGACGAAGTAAAAGCTAGTTACGATTACGGCTTACAAGTCTCTAGAGCTATTGAACAAGAATGGTTCAATCAAGGAAGAGGTAACGGTAATAGATACTTAAATAATTGGAATAGCTTTCACTCACTACGATTATATGCTAGAGGAGAGCAATCAATACAAAAGTACAAAGATGAGTTGTCTATAAATGGCGATTTATCTTATCTTAATTTAGATTGGAAACCAATACCAGTTATATCAAAATTTGTTGACATTGTTGTAAATGGAATGTCAAATAAAACTTATGAAATAAGTGCATTTGCTCAAGATCCTTTTTCTGTTAAAAGTAGAACTGATTACGCTGCAGCTGTTGAGAGAGACATGAATACTAAAGAAGCTCTACAAAACATACAGCAAAACTTAGGCATGGACTTTTCTATGACAGGTGACTTAGAAGCTTTACCTCAAAGCAAGGAAGAGCTTGATATACATATGCAGATGACTTACAAGCAGAACGTGGAGATAGCTGAAGAAGAGGTTATAAACAATGTTCTTTCATTTAACAAGTACAATGAGACGAAAAAACGTTTAGCACACGATTTAACAACTATAGGTATTGGAGCTGTTAAAACATCATTTAATAAGTCAGAGGGTATAGTTACTGACTATGTTGACCCTGCTAATATGATTTATTCATATACAGAAGATCCAAACTTTGAAGATATATATTATGTAGGTGAGGTGAAATCTATATCTTTAGCAGAACTTAAAAAACAATTTCCATCATTATCGGCATCAGAGTTGGAAAAGATACAGAATATGCCTGGTAATTCTCAGTATGTAACAAACTGGGGTAATTACGATGAAAATACTATTCAAGTTTTATACTTTGAATACAAAACATACTCAGATCAGGTATTTAAAATAAAAAAAACAGATCAAGGGTTAGAAAAAACTTTAGAAAAGCCTGACACATTTAATCCACCAGTTAACGATAACTTTGAAAGAATATCTAGAACAATAGAAGTTTTATACACTGGGGCAAAAGTACTAGGTACAAACATAATGCTAGAATGGAAGTTGGCTGAAAATATGACTAGACCAACAGCTGATACTACAAAAGTAATGATGAATTACTGTATATCGGCACCTAGAATGTACAAAGGACGCATAGAATCTATAGTTAGTAAGATCACTAGCTTTGCTGATATGATTCAAATAACGCATCTTAAATTACAACAAGTGATGTCTAGAATAGTACCAGATGGTGTATTCTTAGATATGGATGGTTTAGCAGAAGTCGACTTGGGTAATGGCACAACATACAATCCAGCTGAAGCATTAAACATGTATTTTCAAACAGGTTCTGTTGTAGGTAGATCACTTACACAAGATGGTGAATTGAATAGAGGTAAAGTACCTGTACAAGAATTATCATCTTCAAGCGGTCAAGCAAAAATACAAAGTTTAATAGGTACATATCAGTACTATTTACAAATGATAAGGGACGTGACCGGATTAAACGAAGCTAGAGATGGTAGCGCTCCAAATAAAGATTCATTGCTAGGTTTGCAAAAAATGGCTGCTAACGCTTCTAATATTGCAACTAAGCATGTATTAGATTCTTTGTTATACTTAACAGTTAGAACTTGTGAAAATATAAGTTTAAAAGTAGCTGATGTTATTGAAAACCCTTTAACTGAAAATGCTTTGACAAACGCTATAAGCACGTTTAATACAAAAACTCTAGAAGAATTAATTAATTTGCAGCTTCATGATTTTGGTATTTACTTAGAACTAGAACCAGAGGATGAAGAAAAAGCTTTATTAGAACAAAACATACAAGTTGCTTTACAAACACAAGCAATTGCTTTATCTGACGCTATAGATATTAGAGATATTAAGAACATAAAGCTAGCTAATCAGTTCTTAAAGATGAGACAAGGTCAAAAAATAAAAAGAGAACAAAAACAGCAACAAGCTAATATTCAAGCACAAGCACAAGCAAATGCAGAGTCTGCGGAAAAAGCCGCTATGGCTGAAGTACAAAAACAACAAGCACTCACTCAAGAGAAGGTAAGCATAGAGCAAGCTAAGTCGCAGTTTGAAATACAAAGAATGCAAACTGAAGCTCAAATAAAAAGAGAGTTAATGGCTGAAGAGTTTAACTACCAGCTTCAATTAGCTAAAGCTCAAGCTGATGTTCAAAAGCAGAAAGAAGCTGCTACAGAAGATAGAAAAGATAAAAGAGTTAGAATACAAGGAACACAACAATCAGAGTTAATAAATCAAAGACAAAATGATTTGCTACCTACGGATTTTGAATCCGCTGGTAATGATAATCTAGGTGGTTTTGGACTAGAACAGTTTGAGCCTAGGTGATACTAAACAATTATTTAATTATATTATATTATGTCAGAAGTAAAACAAGAAGGGGATTTTAAAATTAAATCCAAGAAAACAAGTCCTAAAAAATTAGGCAATCAATCTAATGAACCTATAAAGGTTAATATAGATGAAGTAAAAGAACCAGTAGCTGAAGAAGTTGCTAAGGTAGTAATACCAGAGGTAAAAGAAGATGTAACAGAGGAGCCTGTAGTGGTTGTTAACGATACACCAGAGAATACGGCACAAGATGGTATTATAGAAATTGTAGATGAAGAACCCGCTCAAGAGCCTGAAAAAGTTATTGAACAACAACCTCAGCCAGTAGCTGAACAAAGAGTGCTACCGGAAAACATAGATAAGCTTGTTACTTTTATGGAAGAGACAGGTGGATCAGTGGAAGACTACGTTAGATTAAACGCAGACTACTCAAGTGTTGATGATAAAACACTATTAAAAGAATATTACAAACAAACAAAACCTTATTTAGAATCAGATGACGTTAGCCTACTATTAGAAGACTACGATTATGATGAGGACATAGATGAGGAAAGAGATATACGCAAAAAGAAAATTGCGTTTAAAGAAGAAGTTGGAAAAGCTAAAAGCTTTTTGGAAAAAACCAAGAGTAAATATTACGACGAAATCAAGTTGAGACCCGGCGTTACTCAGGAACAACAAAAAGCAACAGAGTTTTTCAACCGATATCAAGAAGATCAGAAGATAGCTGAGCAACAGCATTCGGACTTTAAATCAAAAACAAATGATTACTTTACTAATGAATTCAAAGGTTTTGACTTCAATGTAGGTAAAAAGAAGTTTAGATATGGTTTACAAGATCCTAATAAAGTTGCAGAGAACCAATCAAGCATTAACAATTTCGTAGGAAAGTTTCTTGACGAAAGCGGTAATATAAAAGACACGAAAGGTTATCACAAAGCTATTTATATCGCTTCAAATGCTGACAAGATTATTAATCATTTTTATGAACAAGGGAGAACAGATGCTACTAAAGAAATAGTTAGCAATTCTAAAAATCCAAGTAC
>JACSEB010000015.1_pt1 | contig 15975 bp, 20 predicted proteins | sample 8225501 | NCBI WGS metagenome assembly JACSEB01 (sample SAMN15704856, study PRJNA648150) | viral metagenome | isolation source: viral RNA from sea star tissue collected in USA, Olympic National Park, and... | host: Pisaster ochraceus | collected 2013
AGTTGTGTAAACCCTAAATCAAACTTCTTTAATACAGGGTTGATAATACTAAAGATTGTTGGCAAGTCAGCATAACTATATCCGTAACCTGATGTTCCTTTATGAACCACAGGACATTCTTGTTGAAAGTTAGCTAATGCCTGGTAAATTGTTGTTGTACTCTTCTTTGTTGTTGTCATAATTACTGATTTTTATTTATAAGTGATTTAATATTTTCTGTGGAGTTGCATAGTACAAAACCTTAACTCGCTTGATAAAAACATCTTCTCTTTAGTTACTTTTTCGAGTTCTGCTTCTAACGCTTCGATTCGTGCCTTTAAAAATTCTGTATTGTCCATAAAGCTATCGTTTAATGTTCCTACTGACAAATATATGTATAATGTTTGTCATATGCAAATGTTAGAGCAAAAAAAAGACGGCAGAACTAATGTGGTTATATTCTACCGTCTCAAAACACTAAACAAAAAAAAGTAAACTAACTAATATATATATGTAAAGATAACATAAATGTTATATAAAAAAGAACAAAAATTAGAAAACAATCGGTTAATAATAAATAAAAAATAATAATTTAAATTTAAACCTTAACATAACATTATATTTACTATATCACGTAGAGTACTTCTCATGTCGTTACCTTGTGTAGCAAAGTTACACCACGAATAAGCAAAAGTCAATAGTAAGTTTTTAACGAGTGTTAATAAGTGTTACTTGGTTACCCCTTGTTTTTTCTCCCAAGTACGCATTCCACCTAACCCCAACATACCAAATAGTATTGTGAATAACTCATCCATCTGTAATGCAGGCAAATCACTCCATTCAGGGTGAGCGAAGATAATTAGGTCTCTTAATATGAAATTATATAATAGGGCAACACCTATAACCCAACCAATAAATGGTCTCCAACCTGCCACAAACATCGTTCTATGACCTGCTTCAACCTCATTAATCTTTGTTTGGAGGGCAACTAATCTTTCAGCAGTTTCCAGTTGCTTGTTAGGGTCTAACTCTTTTCCCTTGATAGCTTCACGTATGTCTTTAGCTAAATCTCCGATTCCTTTTGTGCCTGTTCCTAAAAGTTTGCTTAACCAACTCATCTGAATAATAGTATAAAATATGCAATCATTACGTTTAAATTCACAAGGACTAAATTCCATTGTTTCGCTACAAATACTTGAGGCAATGATAATAATCCTGCAAGTATATAAAATACCACACCTTGTGTCTGTGGGAGCAAATGAGGGGCAGTAATAAAGAAACCTGTCCCCATATATCCTAATCTATTGGCAATCCTTTCTAAAGGCGTTAAACGTCTTTCTTTGACTAAACTCCTTAATATTGTACTTCTGAATTTATTTACCATCGAGCTTTATATCCTCTAATATCGTAGTGAGTAAATGTCTTGTATGCTTTGAGTCCTCCTTGAACCATCTTACCTTCAGAAATCAAATACTTTATTATATTGGCAACTTCTTCAGGAGATTTAGATTCAACAACAATGTCGGCAGCCTTTCCAAGTAAGTGTTGGCTCTTTGTAGCCCCTCCTATTTTTCTATTGTACTCAAGGGTTCTATATGCCGAATTGATTTTCACAGGCACTCCTAAATAGTCTCTCAAGACTTGTAGATTGTCTGCCAAGTCAAGAACATTAGGCAATAAAGCAGTAGGCAATTCAGTTCCATCTTTGCAATCAAATTCTGATAAACTAAAGTTCTCGGTTATTCTCATTTATTCTTTTTATTCATTATGTACCACTTTTGAATTGTGTACCCAATAGTAACAAGCATTAAGGTTATTTTTAGAACTACATCTAAATTGCTTAACGATATGCCAAATGTGCCGATACTCAATGCGTACACTTTCAAGTCTTGGGTCATTGTATTAGAATTTTAAGTCTTGGTATTTTAATCCCATAAATCCGTGGATTCCTTCTGTTTCGATATCTACACTATAAGACTTCCAACCATAAGGGTGGTCTATCTCTCCTTCCTCATCAGGCTCTAAACCTTTCCACAGAACGTCTACGAGGTAATCAGTACCATATACTGCTTCCTCTACTACTTCTCCTTCTTCGTTGATTACAGGCTCTGAAATAACCTCATAGCCTAATTCTATGATTGTATGTTTGTGGGTTTTGTAAGTGTTTCCTTCTTCGTCTTGTGCAACTCCTAAAGCATCAATTTTATCTTGTGCCTGTTCTTTGCTGTTAAATGCGTATTTACCTATTCTCATTTTATATTGATTTTATATTCACTAATGGTTATTACTTTTATCTTATAACGTTGTTAATTCTGTCATTTCTGCATCGCTCAAGTATTCATCGTAAACCCTTAATTGTTTAACGCTACCTGCAAATTTATTACTCGTTCCGTTTGCTCCTGCCAAAGATATTCTATCTAAAATACCTGCTGAAAATTCTCCATTGTTAGTTTTATAAAACACTTGTGTTCCGTTATAATATCCGATTATAGTTGTCCCAATCCATCTTATAGCTAACTTTCCATTTGTTTTAATATTAGGCACTGTGAAAGACGCATCTGCACCAACGTCTCCTGCTTCATAGAGAACTTTTAGCGCATTATTGCTGATTGCAAGTATGGTTATTCTATCACTCCAAGTTGTAGTAGAACTATTTAAAGTAATTCTTCCTGTTGTTGATGAAAAACTACCCTCAAAAAAGAAAGTGCCTTCTTGTGAATTTATTACACTCGATAAGTCTCCTGTGCTTCCTCCTGCATCTGCTATACGTGTAACACCTGCGGCAGTTCCGTAGTTAGGTATGTAGGAAGTTGCGTAGGCTTGATTTTCTAATTGTGCCCCAAATATTATGTTTTTTTCTGTTCCGTCATAAGTAGAAGTAGCAACTCCGTCTCCTTTTGCTAATTGAACTCTAAACGTAGCACCACCTGTATTTTGTGTAGTGTTTATAACTAACGATAATCTATACCAACCATTTCCATAATCCTCTATTTTAGCTTTGTCAGGACTACCTGAAGCACCTAAAGTTCCATTAGAGACGTTGTAATAGGCATTAAGTGTTGAAGCAGTAGCGCCTGTTGAAAGTAGTCTAATATAATCAACACTATCTTTCTTTACAAATACAGAACCTGTATAGGTTTGACTTGCTGCACAACCAAAAACTTGAGTAACTCTTGGCGAAATATTTGTACCTACAGGTGCTTTTAAGTACGAGCCACTTAAACTACCTGTTGGAGATATTTCAACGTCTGACTCAATAGTAGGATTACCTTCCTTTGTCCAATAGCTTTGAGTAAAATCTTCGCTGTATTGTGTGATATTAGTAGACTCATCTTCTAACAACAAACTCGGACAACCTCCACCTGTGTAGTCTAATCTTGGTACGTCTGTGTTTGCGTCTGTTACTTCTCTTACAGATACGTTGTCTATTGAAAATTCACCTCCACTTGAGCAAAATATATTTATAGTTGAACCACTTGTAGGTGTTGCTTGAAAAGTATAAGTACCAACTCCTAAATTTGTGTTGCTAACTATTTTATCGCCTATATATATGGTGTTGTTACCTGTTCCTTCGTTAGAAACAACTGTTATAGTCATTTCATAAGATTTATTAGAAGATACCACTCCTGTTTGCAATAGTTGTTGAGAACCATTGTTTCCTTGATTAATAGCCACTCCATTCGCAATAGTCCAACCTGTTCCCTTAACCCAATCGCTATCAGTGTCAAAGTCCCCATTAACAACTTCCTCACTACCTAAACCAAGACCTGTGTTGATAAGTCCGTTTTTATCTACTCTTGAACCTGCCGAGTTTCTTGAGAAAGAAGAAAAGTCAGCATTTGCTGAATTAGGCAGAACTCCGTAAGCTTTTTCTGCTTTAACACCACTCGGTACGTATAAATATTTTAATCCCATAGTTTTTATTTGTTTTATATTTCTATACAAGTTAAAGACTCAAGAGAACCACTATCAGCATCAACTCTATCCTTAAAGTCTTTTATAATTATTTTGTCAGCGTATGCGTTACCCCAACCTTTTAACGAAGCTGCTTGTCCCCATTCCGAATCAAAGCTTGCTATTCCCCAATCTATTGAATTTGCCATTTTCTATCTTTTTCAAGAACACTTTAAGTTTCTCCTTATTGTCTTCTTTTGGTTTATATTGTTTCTTTATCCTAAATTCCATCCATGAAATATTGTATCTTTATCAGGACTAATATCTTCGTTTGTGTTGCTATAATACTCAGGGAACAACGTAGAGGCATTACTCTCCATATAGTCGATAAATCTGTTAGTATAGTAATTTGCGTAATCTCTTTCTTTCTGAACCAAGAAGTCTACCTCCTCTTTACTTATTGTAGCCCCATTAGATACCTCGCTTCTGTATACACCTCCGTTAGCAATAGTATAAGAGGCAAATGGTAAATACTCTGCCATAGAGAAATGAATCAACATAGGCTGAATAAAGTTGTTTACAAGGTCTAAATAGTTGCCTGTTAAATTGCCATCTATAATATCATTGCTAATCTTATTGTAGAGGTCTGTGCCTAAATAATTTTGGATATGGATTTCTTGTGCCAATCTAATGAATTGAATGAACTTGTCCGTATCTACATTACCACTTATCGCTGTATTCTTTACCAAGTCGGCTTTCTTTATAAATAATGCTTTTGCCATATCTTATTCTGTTTGAGATGTTGGTTCTTCTTCTATCGGCAACTCTTCCTCTGTATCGCCTTCAGAATCCTTTTTAACGCCTGTTTCCTTCTCTATCTCTGCTTCACTGATAGCATTAGTCAAGTCTGTAAATTCAAGCGGCTGTAACGTCTTAAAATAGATATCTAAGTCGATGCCATTAAATTCAAGAATCTCGTCAATCTCATCAAGGATAGTTACCTGTAATGGTCTGATAACTGTGTTGTCCATAAGGACAGATGCAGTCTGCAATTCTTCTGCGTTATTCCCAAGACCTGAAGAGTCTTTGATACCTACAAGCATAGGAGATACAATTCGATGGGACACCATAACTTTTCTCATACTCTCATCCGACAGGAATTGGTATTGTTGGTGGGCATCGCTTAATTGCACAGGCTCTATACTTGCCGACAATTCTTTAGAGTCATTAAAAGCTAATATAAATCGCCCTGCGTTACTTGACCCTGAGAACTTGTCGTATATTCTTTGCTCGATAGCAGCTCTTTCTTCTTCAGTAGGAACACCATTGTTGAAGTTGATAAGCATACTTGGAGCTAATCCGTTTTGTATATTGTTTATGTGGTAGTTTGCAATCTCTTCCTCTAACTCAGCGTACTGAATACCTCCTTGATAATCCACAGGAGAGTAGTAGAAGTAACCTGCCTTGTAAGGCTTGATGTAAACTATCTCGATATTCTCTTTAGAACAACCAAATGCTGGTATTCTCTTTACGTTCTTTTTAGAGTTACTTACTTCCGACCAATCGTTAGAATAGTAGTAAGCGTTAATCTTTCCTTTGGCATCTGCCTTTTCAGCTCTTAATGTTTGCACAGGAATATGCTCTACTTGTGCGATACGACTTCTGTCTTTAGAATAGATAACCTGGAATGCTGCGTTCCCCATCATCTTATAATCGTAACAAACACTTTTCAGGCACTTCTTTGAGAATAGTGACTTCATCTCAGCGTATTGCTCAGGCTTACTCTCTCCATCTACTGCATCTAATCCTTTCCCATAAATCATATCTGCGATTCCGTTGATAGCAGCGTTGTTTGTAGGAGAACCATTGTATCGGTCAATCAAGTATTGGAAGTAGTCGTTATCTTCTCCGTACTCTACCCAATCTCTGTTTTGTACTTCTACAACTTCAGGTCGTGTGTAAGAAGAGAAATTTACTACGTGAACCTTGCCTTGCTTCTTAGCGGCTTTAGGTTGTCTGTACTTGTTTACGTTGCGTTTTGCCATAATTGTATATTATAATACTATAAATTCGTTGTCGTAAGTATCTTCTGTTACATACTCATTTTTATGTACATCAAACTTGTTATAGTCTGTTTGGTCTGTGCAAAATATAGTATCTCTATAAATAACTTTTTTAAGTATAGGTTCTGTTATGCAGCCTAAAGACTCTAAACTACCACCATCTAAAATCACTCTATTTTCAAAGTCTTGAACAAAAGTAGATACCTCCATAGAATAGTTAGTGCCTTCTTTTAAATCAAAAGACCCTGTTAAAATCATATATCCGTTTGAATTAACAACACTTACACCTACATTAGTTGAGGTTCTTGTGTTTTTATCTGTTAATGTTAATACGACAGAAGAAACCAAATGTCTTGGAATAAACTTTACGCTTTGGACTGATGCTGTTGTTAAGATTTTCATACAATTAAGTAATACTAAAATAACGTTTTGTTTGCAATAAAAAAAGGGCAACATAATGTCGCCCCTCTTTAAGATATTAAAATGTAATCTGTTTACGAAACAACAGTTACACCTACGTTACCCAAGGTATCATCAAGGAAGTTAGCAGGAATCTTTTCCATAGCAGTAAGAGTAAGAGTATATCCACTCATATCTCCCATTGCACCACCTGTTACGATAGTACCACCTGTTACATCAGCTCCATTTTGCAATCCTACCAAGAAAATATTTCCGTTGTAGTCTTCTACAAGAACTTGAGGGTTATCCCAAGTAAGTAGCTTAATTGCTTTGTTGTCTGCTGCCGATAATTTAGGCAAAGTTAAGTTCAATACTTGCTCGTAAAAAACAGTTCCGTTCTCTCTCGAAGAAGTAATAGTTTGTTCAAAGGTAGAGTTACCTTTTAGTTCGTATTTGTAAGCAGAAGCAGAACCTGTATAAGTGCTAATCTCATCATCTGTAAGAGTCCACTCGCTTTCTTCAGATTTGATGAAATAAACATTCTTCAAGCCTCCGACAGAGTCTTTACAGTTTAATGCTCTACCTGCGGTAATAAAATCACAAGCCATAATGTTATATTTTTTTTAGAGTTAATAAAAAAGGGATAGGCAAGAACCCACCCCTTTTAGTAAATTAGTTATTCAGTTAATTATGCAGGAGTGTAAAGTACGATTTCAGAACCGATTCCGTATTGTACAGAAGCAGTAAATCTCATAATTACTCTTACATTTTGAGAACCATGAATGTCAGCCATATCCAATACTTTAACCTCGTTAGCATCGTTCAAGATACCTGTTCCGAAGAATAAGTTAGATTTCTCAGCAGCTACGATGTAGTTGTTAGACAATCCGTTTGCTACGAATACTTTTACTCCGTCAAACATCAAGTCTCCCATTGCTTGGTTAGTTCCTTGTCCACCTACACCATTTGCACCTACTCCGTTAGCAGCAAAACCACCTAAAGCACGTACATAAGCACGATATACATTTTGAGCTACATACAAGTGAAGGTCTTCAGAACCATACAATGCAGAAGGAATAGCGTCTACTACTTTTCCAAGCTCATCGATTACGTTTCCAGCAGTGATAGTAGTACCAACTACGTCAATTACGTCAGCATCAGCAGTAGCCAATGTTACGATTCCATCAAATTCTCCTTCGTTAGCGTCTACACCACCCCAAATGTTTTGCTCGATTTTTTGAGCTACTTTAGCTTGTGCGTGAGAGATTAAGAAGTCAGCAAAAGAAGCAGGAAGGTTGTCAAATGCAGAATATCCCATTTGGATTGCATCCCAGTCGCTTCTGAAGTCAGCCTTACACAATTCAAGGTTTACTTGGAAAGTTTCAGGTTCGATAATTCTTTCAGTCAAAGTGATTGTAGAAGTGTCAGCGAAGTCGCAAGTACCATCTTTTACAATTCCGTCAGTAGCCAATTTCTTGATTACCTCTTTGAACTTTACGTTAGGTTTAACAGTGATACCACCGTTGTCGATTGTTACACCACTTAAAAGAGCAGCAGAGATGTATTCTCCTGCAAATTCTCCTGCATAAGTAGTAGTGATTGAAGTTGTTGTTGCCATTTTTTAGATATTTATTTTAAATTATTATTTTTTTCCGTACATTTTTGATAGTACTCTGTCCATTGTGCTACCGCCTCTTCTTTGGCTAAATAACACTTTTTTCTCATTTGATAATTCAGCTTCAGGGCTATGAGATAAAGGCTCTGATGCAGGTGCTTTAGATAAGTCTTCGATTTGAGCAGACATTTCTAATTTTTCTTTCTCGTAGGCTTCAGTTGCTTGAGTAAACATTGCTTTGATTTCAGCGATAGTATTTTCAAACTCTTCTCTTGAAATATACTTTTCCTCGTCTAAATCTTCTTCAACTACTTCCTCTTCAGCTTCTTCAGCTACTTCTTCTTCTGATACTTCGTCTTCTTCAGCTAATACCACCTCTTCTTCTGTTTCTTCAGTTGAAGCTGCCTCAACAACTTCTTCTTCTTTAACTTCTGTTTCCGTAACTTCTTCAGATAGCTCAACTACCTCTTCTTTTACTTCTTCAGGTTTACCGATAGAGGATAGCTTTTGCATAATGTCAGAAAGTACAGATGTTGCTTTTTTGCTTTCCATAAGTAATAATTATTAAATAGGTTATAAGTAAATAATAGTAATTGTATTAAGTGTTAGATTTTTAGGCTATATTTTACTATATCCCCACCACTTTTAACTCTAATCCTTCTTCAAGTTCAAAAGGTTTGTCGTCATAACTAAACGACCACCGAATCTCAACTCTTCCATCTGACCTATATGGATTTATATTTCCTTCAGAGATAAGATAAGACTTTTCATTTATTATTAATTCATTCATATTCGGCATAGAGCCTGTATCAAAAACTAAACGAATAAGCATTTGAGGATAAATCTCCATTGATAATTCTGATATTTTGTATTTTTTGTTCTGAACAAACTCATCTCCAATAGAGCCGAAATCGGGAATATTAAAATAACCTCCTGAATAACCTCTGTACCCTGCTGTTGCTTGATATTGTCCTGTTGTTATTGTAGCTCTAAAGTATTGAGATAACCTTGTTTCTCCTATTCCTTGTGCTTGCACAGACCCATTACAACAATCTCTCGAATATGTTTTACCATCTTTACATAAGCAACCCCTTCTCCCATGAGTAGGAGAAGCAGTGCTTGGTATATAGTTCTTGTCTTTATTTGTTCTTCCTCTTGCCATAATTATGAGTTTAATTCGTTTAACTTATCTTGTATAATCTTCCCTAACTTGTCAAGGACAAATTGTGCCTCTTCTTCGGATAGTTCTGACATATTCTCTTCTCTTGATATTCTTGTTTTTGCCCAACTTAAAGCAGATTTACCTCCCCAAGCATCGTACATCAACTTACCGCAACCATCTTCGTATGATTTACTTGAATCAAGGTCGGGTTTGTGCCTACTTAAATAAGAATACATACGTTTTATAGTCGATAAGCTAATTGGTTCTCCGTTTGCTAATTGATTGGCACGTTGTTTACCTACTGACGTTCCACAAGACCCCCAACCATTCTCTTCAGCCCATTTTAAGGCTCTTTTAGCGTTGTTCTTTACACTATCAGGGTAATCACTAAAGCTCTTTAATTCTATCTCTTCAGATACGCTTAAATTGATTGCTTCGGAGAAGTACCCCTCAATACTAAACCCTTTTACTGCACCTGTTTTTACGTAGTCCTGCCAAACCTCTTCGTTATTTACCTTCATAGATACCATCCAAGTCCCAACAGGCATCTCTAATCCGTATTTACGTGATTTATCGTGGACTTCATCTTCTACTATCCAAGACTCGACTACCGACAACCCACTTAGCTCTGCTTGATGCTCTAAAGTAGATTTGTTTTGGTTTCCTTCTATCAAAAACAACTCAGAAGCCTTTTTAACTGTTTCTTCCGAGAAATAGATGTAGTACCCCTCTTCATCTTCGCTATCTTGACGATAGATGTTCTTATTTGGGATTAGAGCAGCCCCCATAAGGATTCTCTTGTCTGTATCTACGTCAGCAAGTTGTACCTTGTCTTGTTCAGATAACGCTATGAAGTTTTCCTGTATTGCAGGTCTGTCTACTATCGAAATAGCTTCTATTCCTGAGAACATTTGTTCTTCATCAATGATTAATTCAATTACTCTCATATCTTATTATTTTAAATTATAAACTTGCTGAATCTACTATGTTTCTATCCAACTCTTGTGCAGTAGTAACTTCACTCGATACTACGTATGCTTTTATAGGTTCTTGTGTTGTTTCTCCGATAGCAGTAGCTAATTGATTCACTCCTGTGCTTCCTATTATATTGAAGTCAGGTGCTTGAACTGTTTGAGTAGCTCCACCTCCTGTACTACCACCTGATGTAGCAGGAGACGTTGTGTTAAGAATACTTTTAACTTGAGCGAAACCTTGAGCAGCCGTTGCTGCTGCATCTACATACTTAAATGGTGTTTTACCAAACTTTAAAGCATTTGTTACTGCTTGATAAGTATTTATTGTAGCCATAGTTGCTGCTACTGCCTTACCTGCTTTAGTCTCTTTTCCTATAATATCTACAAGGGCAGCTGCACCTCTGTTGGCTAAAGCTAATTTAGCTTCTTGAACTGCTTGTTCATTTTCTATATCTACTTGTCCTTTGTTTTTCTTTAGATTAGACAACTGATTTTCTAAATCAAGTTTCTTTGCGTTACTTAAATTAACTGCATTCAACTCTCTTTCTAATTCAGCCTTTCTATTTGCAAAAAACACATCATCAGCTTCTTTTTGTGCGATAGCTTGACTAACCTGACCTGTGTAGAAACGAGCTTGTCTTTCTGCCTCTAATTCATTGTCTCTTTCTTCGTTTATCTGTTTTTGAAGATTTGTCTTTGCTGCCTCTCTTTCTCTTAAAGCATTTAACTCTGCCTCTGTTCTTGCTTCTATTTGAGTGATTACTGCATCAGTCTCTGCTTGAGCTTGGTCTTCTATTACTTTTATTTGTTGTTCAGAAAGGGCTTTTCCTTTTTGAAAATCCAACAACCTTGCCTTCTCTTTCTCTACAAAAGCTTTCCTTGTTATTTCTACATCTTCTTTAGCTTCTACACCTCTTCTTGCTATTCTTTCTTCTGCACTTTCTTGGTCTTTCTTTTCAGATTGTCTTCTGTACTTTAACTCTAACTTAGAAAGGTCTAATAATTCCTCCTCAAACTCTTTTGTCTTTTTCTTTTTGCCTTTCTTCTTCTCTTTTTCTTCAGGAGCTTGTATGTCTGTATATTGAGTTAATAACTTTATATTTTCATCTATCGCTTTGTTTTCTTCCTCAAAATTCTTAATGGACTCTTTACCTTCAGCAAGCCTCTTTCTTTGGATAGACTGTGTCTTTTTTTGTCCTCTTGACAATTTATCAAACGCCTCAATCTCTTTCTCCATTTGCTCGACAGAATCAAAGCCTAATTCTTTAGCCTTTAACTTCAAATCTATCTCGTTTTGTAGTTTTGCAGCAGCCTCTTTGTCTATTTTAGCTTGAGCAGCCTTAGCCATTGCTGTTTTTATTATAGACTCACGATACAATTTCTCTATTTTAGTAGCTGCTTCTGTACTCTTAGACACATCTTCTAAAGATAGGTTGGCTTCTTTTAGGGATTTTACGAACTCAGGAAACTCTTTGTTTAACGCCTTAATAGCATCTTGTTGTTCTTTTTGAGGTTTGCTTGAGTCTTTTAATGTTCTTGTGTATGTCTCAAATTTACCAATAGTTCCTTCTACTGTTTGAGAGGCTTCTTTCATTGTTTCTGAAAGAAATCTTGCTCCTGCTCCAAAAGATTTAAACCATTTCTCTATTTTTGGTAAAAACGATATAAATAATTGTATAGCTATCATAATTCCTCCGACTCCTATTATAGAACCTTTAAGCTCTTTCATAGAAGCAATAAACCCTCCCTGAGTCTGCATATGCTGCCCCATAAGAGTAGTTAATTGACCAATGTTGTTAGCCATACCCATCATTCCGTATTGAACATCAGAAGCAGCTCTACCTGCCTCGACAAGGATAGCGTTGTTAAGACCTGTTTGAGTCTTACCTTGCTTTGTAGCTTTAGTGGCATTGATAGTTGATATAGCCAACTCTTTATTAGCTTTCGCAGCTAACTGAGCCTTTATCTGCAATTCAGCTAATTGTTTGGCTTCTTTTGATTGTTGAAACTCTAAATCTTTAGTAGCTTTATTGAGTCTTTTTTCAGCATCAGTTAATCCATTAATAGAGTCTTTGGCTTTCTTAGAGCCAGTTGTTACGCCCTTGTCTCTTAACTCAACACTAATTATTACTTTCTCATTTTGTGCCATATCCTGCTCGTTTTCCTTGTTTGTATGCTTGTTTTAAACCTTCTTTTAGCTCGTATTTACCTTTAGCTATCTCTATTGCCTCTGTTCCTCCGTAGAAGTCATTAGAGGCTAATAATTCTAATATGCTTTTTATCATTCTTCTGTGTAATTATCTGTTATCAACTCAAGGTCTGTTTTGCCTGTTTGTAAATTAGTTTTGGCACTATTTATCAAATACTTTTTACCCCCTATAATAAACCTGTCGTTAAGCTTGTATTTAAGTAATACTCTTAATGGCAAGTGTGCAGATATTTTTACGATTCTTGCGTTTTGAGCATATATGTTTTGTATAAAGTTTTCGTGGTATATTTTAAACAACCCATCAGGTTCTGCCTGATTAGTGAGAGAGTCATATTCTTCTCCAAAGTTTATACTATGCTTGTTGTTACTTAAAGTAAAGTACGTATTTGATGGTCTGTATAGGTAAAGAATAACGTCATTAGTGTAAGAGCCTGTTATGCCAACAGGTTTATTTGTAACATAATATTTGTTGGTTAAATTACCATAATAATCACTTCTTTTTCCGAAGAATAACGTAGGAGCTTCTAAAGCAGGGTTTTCATCTTTATCTACTGAATAACCCCAAAGAACATCACTAAACTCTTCATTGTCTTGGTTTATAATATTCTCGTATAACATGTGACCAAACTTGACTTTTACATCATACTTACCTCCATCAAAGGCATTATCTCCTTCCGACTTGAATCTCTCGTTTCCGTATTCATCATTTGTAGATTCATTGCTTTTTATAGCAAATATGGTTTTAGGTTTCTCGAACTCGTAGTTTATCTCGCTATAAATGTCAGAGCGATTTACTTGTGACGATGAATAATCCACATACTTATCTATAACATATTCGTTATGACTTGAGGTTAAGTAATAGTCATCAAGAGTCTTTACGACAAGCTCTGTGCCTTCAAAATAAGCTACAAGATTAAACATATTAAACAATCCCTTCATAAAATCTATAACCTTTATTTTAGGGAGTAATTTACGTCTAAAATCTACACCTGAAGATAAATTAACAGATGACTTGCTATAATTCGCAGTAAAATAAGAAACAGTATAAGGATATACTTTTAATACTTCTCTAACCTCTAATTCTCCGTTAGATAAAGAGAAATTAGTAATACCTGCTTTTGTAGTTATTTTTATAGTTGGTTTTAAGACTTTAGATGTACTTGTAGCAAATTGTTTAGAGAAATTATAACTTCCTGTTAAGTTTTTCTGTTCTAAATATACTTCTTCTGTATCGTAGTCGTACATTAAAAAATCATAGATACCACCTCCTGATGTATTTATGGTTCCCTCGTATGTCAAACTTACTTGAGCAGCTAAATTCTCAAATATAGTAAATGAAGTATTTGAATTTTGCCTTAATTCACTGCCACTATCAAGAGTCAAATCCTCAAACTTAATATCTGCTGATTCCTCATCTATTAAATCATCTAAAGACCCTGCTTTTCTATTACAAAACATATATAATTGGTCGAATTGAGGTCTTGTTTCTATATTTGTTTGAGGGTCAAAAAAGTCGTTAGAAAAAGTAAACCCATACTTCTGTTCAATAGCAGTAAGTATATGCTTTACTAATATAGCAGGTTTTAAATCTGTATAAAGTATAGAGTGGTAGTCATTATGTTCATTTATAGAGCTCGGTTGATGGTTATATATATTTCTAACTCCTTCTATCTCATCGTGGTCTGAAGATGTTTGACCTGTATCTAAATAATATCTGTTTTTGCAACTAATAAAAGGGTACATCATATCAGGAAATGTTGAGTTTGGTGTACCTAAATGAAATCCTGATTGCATATATGTTTTTACATTATTGTAACTATATACGTGATTAAAAACATCAAGATATGGTAAGTCCGTTAATTCATCATCAGAAAACATATCTTTTAGAGAAACTGTATTCCCTACAAATCCAACATTGTAAGCATAAGGCTTGTTATCCTTCATCTTAACACCAAGAAGTCTCATCTTACCTTCTTTAAAGTCAGCTCCATTAAGTTTTATAGTAGAGCCTTTCAACATTCTTGCATCAAACCCATCGATAATATTACTATTGTAGTAGTGCTTGAATATTTTGTTATTGTTCTTACTTGCAGGTACAGTAAATGTCTGACTAAAATCAGTCTGTATCTTGGATATATCCTTGATATTTTTTATAGTTTGAGTCAAAGAGATAGTCTCATCTTTAAACAAGTCTAATCTTTTTGGGTCTTTCTTCGATATAGAATAACTTCCATATCCAAAAGTACTTGCGAGTTTATCTATAACTATTGTTACTTGAGAATATATACTTACTATGTTAGCAGTTTCTCCACTCGCAATATTTGTTATGACCCCACCAACAACCCAATCATTCTCATAAAAGTTTTTAGTGTTGTCACTAATATTATATGATGTGCTATAAGTAATTGTTCCTGATAAAGACTTCTCCTCATTTATGTATAACTGTACGTCTTGCATTTATCGAATATTGTTTATTTTGTCGTTAGAAAACTCTACATCGATTGTGTAGTTTATCAATTTATCGTTGAGTCTTGTCTTATAGTTAAGACTTGATGAGGTTATGTTTATAGGAAGTGTTTGGTTCTCGTAGTTAATCCACACTTCTTCAGACAAAGATAGTTGCCTAAAAACTTCATTGTACTCTTCAGGATAGAATCCTGTGTTTAGTTTAAGCGATTCTGTGCCTGTTTTATTGAATATGTAGTTTTGTCTATTGTTTATAGAATAAGAGCCTGATGATACGATATTAGCCTTGTAAGACTCTTGTTTAGTCTTCATTGACAAACTTGACTTCTTAAAGAACCATACATCCTGTAAAGCTCCATATTTATTTACAAACGTAACTTTATATGGGTTATATTTACATTCTTCTATTTCTTCTACGTTTATAACTTCTACAACTTCTCCATTATCGATATAAATCTTATCTGCATCAAAATCCTGATACACATTGTCGGCTATCTCTCTAACGCAACTGAAAGACTCTATTGTTCCTCCATCATCAATAACTCTATTGTAAAATACGTCATAATCTAAGGCAGAATTTGATACATATTGAATTTGGTCGGCAGAGTTTGTCGAAGAAATCAAGGTTTTTGTGAATATAGGTTCTCCCTCTTTAAAATACGTTATAGTTGTATTGTCTTTTACGTGGATAGGGATAGTTATGTTGGCAAAATCATTTGTATAAATAGAATTATTAGATTGCAATACAACCGAGTCGTTCTGTGGGTTTGTGCCTTCTGAAAAGTATCCGTAGCCATCAAAAGCCGCTAATGTTTGCTGACTTGTGATGCCTGAAGATGTATTAGCATAAACTCTAATCATATTCCAATTTACCCACACATTATCTGAATCATATTCTCCATCGAAACTATTCTCTATATAATCCCTTACTATCTCTGATATTTCAAAAGTAACTTCTCCGTTAATAGCTTCTGCTGATAAAGTATATGTAATATCCGCATTTGGTATATTTGTGCTTGAATTACCTGTATATATCCAAAGATTCAAGTCGGCATTAGCTAAAAGGCTACCTGTACTTGTTGAATTGTCATATATTAGATATGGGCTTCTTACGTTTATTTTACTCATTTTTTATCTTCTTTTAGTTTAAATTCTCCATTTACTAATTCGTACCCTATATTTATTAAGAATTGTTCTATATTATCTGCTATATC
>JACSEB010000016.1_pt1 | contig 15868 bp, 16 predicted proteins | sample 8225501 | NCBI WGS metagenome assembly JACSEB01 (sample SAMN15704856, study PRJNA648150) | viral metagenome | isolation source: viral RNA from sea star tissue collected in USA, Olympic National Park, and... | host: Pisaster ochraceus | collected 2013
GATTAATAAGCTCTATTATCTCAGGAGATGAACTTTCTATTCGAGAGATTTTAGAAGAGTGGGGGTTATTAGAAGGTACTATCAATAAAATCCTAATTGCTCTGCAAGCTTTAGGTGCACTAGTAGACTTTGGGATGGAAGGTGTTAAAGGTGTGGGTCTCATGCTCTCTAACATTGCTAAAGATCTCCCTGCTCTGTCACGTATGACAGGGGCCAAAGGTAAATATTTAGTTCCAGAGGAAAACAGGCTGTGGGCAAAAGCCGAAGCCGAACAAAAAACTATTTACCAAGAGAACTTCGCTGAGCTGAATAGTACGTTCAATATAACGGGAGATATGACTAACCAAGAAGTCTTCCAAGCGGCTGTAGAAGCTGCCTTCACTGAGGCTCTCGAGAAACATTATGGGAAGGAGATAGATTAATGGCAGATTTCACTACATCCCTAGGTAATGCTGAAACAGCTGTCTCAACAGCAATTAAAGAGAGTGTGCCCATCCCAGGGCTATTCGGCTCGAATACAAAATCCGAGGGGTATTTGAATGCAGAAGCAAATGTCCTCCTCTCAGTTGAGGGGTTGGAAGGTCTCTCAGGTTTCCTCTTCGATGTTCCAGAATCGGAGAAAGTTGACCTTTCTGCTGATATTACAGACCATTATGTAGAGAGTGGGTCCTTTATTCAAGACCATAAAGTAATTAAGCCTGCCTCCATAACTCTTTCTGGATTTGTTGGAGAATTAATTCACCGTAGTGGCAAAGGAGTTTCTGGGTTATTAGGGACTTTAAGTAACAATCTCTCTGCTGTACCTGCTTTCACTGGTGGGTACACTCCACAAGCTTTCCAAGTAGTCCAGAAAGCAGCTGCTCAAGTTCGAGCTGCAGCTGCTTTAGCAGAGAATGTTATAGGTACCCTCGGAGGAGTAGTTCAAGCGCTCTCAGGTGTTGAAGCCCCCACTAAACAACAAGTGGCTTACCAGAAGTTGAAGATCCTGTTCCAGTCTAATGTCTTACTTACTCTTCAAACTCCTTGGAACTATTACCCAAACCTTATGATCACTGCCATCAGTTTTTCCCAAAGTGAAGAATCGGCTGAATCCACCAATATAAAGATCACCCTTAAAGAGATCCGTTTGGCGGAAGTAATCTCGGGAGTTCTAGAAGGTCCCCAACCAGAATCTTCCAGACATACATTCCAGATGTTCCCAGAAGTGGATCAAGGGCAGGTCCCTGGATCCACTTCTGAAGAAGAGTTCGCAAGCATCTTATATGAAAGCCCAAAAGTATTAAAGAACTTCTTTGGAGGTTCAAATTGAAACTTATCCCTATTTCCGCTACACCTCGTCAACGTCTTCAAGTCCCCCTAGAAGATGGAAATCTTGTAACTCTAACTCTCCGCTATCTTCCTGCTGTAGAACAGTGGTTTATTAAAGTTGAGTACTCGGATTTCACCTTAGATGGGTGCAAGATACACAATTCTTTTAACATGCTTCACCTCTCTTCTCGTTTGATCCCTTTTGGAATTAGAATTAGGGTAATAGATGGAGGAGAACCCTTCCTTTTAGAAGACTTTAGTTCAGGCAGAGTTCAATTCTTTGTCCTTAATAAAGAAGAAGTCCAAGCCATCAGTAATTATTATACCACCCGTCCAGAGGGTTTCTATGAATAATTTTCAAAGAACCTATTCCATTACCATTTGGACACCTAAGGGAGAAAGACTGGTTATTAAACCCCCTATCTCCACTAACTTCAGTATCCAACGGAACACTCTTTCTTCAGCTAATAGAGCTAAAGTCACCATTTATAATTTAGGAGAGTCTTTTAGACATCAGATAGCGAGAGACAGGTACACAAATCTTAATTCTTTTTGGGCAATGGTTATCCAAGGGGGGTATGACGGAGAACTAAGTACTGTATTCCAAGGCAACATTCAAGAAGCCTACTCCTCTAAAGAAGGCACAGAATGGGTTACTACTATTGATGCTTTTGATGGAATGTATGCCATCCAGAATGGGTACATGTCCATGACTTTTGAGGGAAATACCTCCAAATTGGATATAATCAAGGCGGCAGCGTCCAATCTGCCTAATGTTTTAAAAGCAACAGTTTCAGATCAAGTAAAACAGGAAACTACTACTGAGAGAGGAACAGCTTTAGAGGGGAAGCCCATGGAGATAATAGAAGAAGTCTCAGGTATTACACCTTCTATAGATAATGAAACTCTCTACGTCTTGAAGGAGGACGAAGTTGCGAGTGGGGTAACTTATTTCCTAGAGAGTGATAACCTCCTCGAAACTCCCAAAGGCCGAGATAATCTTCTCACTGTCCGTACGATCTTCCTCCCCCAGATCCAAGTCAATTATAAATGTGATCTGAAATCAAAAGAGAAGAGGTTTGATGGGATATACAAGGTAATAGGACTTACACATGACGTGGAAATTTCTGGAGCTAGTGGAGGAAGAGCAACCACTACTCTACAATTAAATCTGGGGAGCTCTTTCATAGAAGTTTCAGAAGTCCCCAACCAGAAGGTTACCTATCACTTTAAAAGATAAGGTACAAGGAATAAGAGAATGAGCCAACCAACACCAGACTTTCCTTACTCACTGAAACAGCATCAAAAGACTACCATGAGGAGAATTAATTGCCTCCAAATTGGGAAGATCAAATCTGTTTCTGACCAGCAGACTTGTGAAATCGAACTCCAATTAAAGAGAGAAGTTCCTGATGTCACTTCTTCTAAAGGTGTCAAAGAAGATTTTCTCACAGTTCTCGTTGATTGTCCCTATTTCGTCCTTGCTGGAGGAACTTCTTACATCGATATGCCTATTAAACCGGGGGACTACTGCTTAACCTTGTTTAATGATACTAATATTGATCTTTGGTGGACACAAGAACAAGTAGGAATTCCAGCCAATTCTCGTTCTCATAATTTAGCGGATGGGATTGCTCTTGTAGGGATAAGCCCTAAAACAAAAGCCAGAACAATGGATGGAGATAAAGTTAGAATAATCGGAAAAGGTGGGGCAGAATCCTCCACTCTTAGTGCTGCTGCTCGTGTCGGGGATGAAGTTAAAATGACTTCTCAGGAAGACTCGACTATGGTTAAGTGGATGAGTGTTGTAACTACTGCTCTTAAATCCCTGATGACTACACCGGCAGCACCTGGTAAGCCTCCTCTAGTAGAACTTACTGGCCTTATAAGTCCTTTATCTGCTCCTTCTGATATAACAAGTAAAATTACCAAAGGTAGTGAAGAGGTGGAAATCTCATGATTCATAGATTAATAGACAAGCGAGGAGATTGGGTATTTGGAAGAGGGCACAGCTCTTACGTACAGGGTCTTGATGCAATTCTTCTGAATATAAAAACCCGCCTCCTATCCTGGAAAGGAGACTGCTTCTTCGCTTTAGGAGAAGGGGTGGATTACAATAATCTCTTATCCTATAATACGAAGGGGCCTCTGGAACTAGCTATGAAAAAAGTAATTCTGCTTAGTGAGGGGGTAATCCGTATTGTTTCTTTCACCCTGACTCTTCCAAATAATTTTGATAGACAAATCTCCATAAAAGCTGTAGTAGATACAACCTATGGGCAAGGGAAAGTAGAGGTATGATATGCCAGATCAATTAACTCCAGACGGACTACAAATCAAGACTCTTCCAGAGATTCGAGCAGAGATGGTGGCAGCTCTTAAAGAAATCTACGGGGAAGACATTAATGTAGACCAGAATACACCAGATGGCCAATTTGTTAACATCTTTGCACAAGCAGCCATAGATACCAGAGAACTCTTACAAAAAGCTTATAGCAGCTTTGATGTCTACCAAGCACAAGGAAGAGTTCTCGATCAGAGAGTAGCCCTTGGTGGGGTAAAAAGAAAAGGTGCAAGTTTCAATTTCACAGTTGTTGAAGTCCAAGTGGATAGGGAGGTAAGACTCCAAGGTCTTGATGCCCAAAGAGCTGAACTCACCCCTTCAATCCCAAATTTGTACACTGTCAAAGATGATGCAGGCCTCGAATATTACCTCCTTAACTCAGTGACCTTGGGGACTCCCGAGACTGTTGTAGCCTCAGAAGAAGTGGTACCTGAGGAAAGTTTAGAAGATAAGCTTTCGAGACTGAAAGAAGAGAGGGTCCAACTTAATACAAAGATTTCCAAACGAGAAGATTCTATTACTGCCTTAGAGGCAGGGGATCAAATTGAGGAGGTTGTCACTCAGCTAGCATCAAATTCAGAACTCTTAGTAGAAGACCAGGCCCAGTTACAAGCCCTTTCCACAGAAATTTACGAACTTGAGTTGGCGATTCAAACCCTCCAAGAAGCTTCTGAAACCTTCGAACAATGGAAAGCCCGAAAGAAAGTCGCTCAACTCCAATATGATAAAAAGGTTACAGAGTATACTTCGCAAGTGAATGCAGTAGTGAATACTCCTGGTTGGTACCAAAAGAGCCAAGAAGAACTAGAAAGCCGAGAAACATGGACAGAGGAACAGAAAGCTCAGTCTCCTTTAAAGTTTCAGCTTCCCCCTCCTGTAGAAGTACCTGAAATCCTCTACACAACACCTGAGGAATTCAGGGATGAAGAGATTGCTGGAGAGACTGAGGAAGAGACTGAAGAGTCTCTCCAGGAAGTCACAACCGAACATTCCTTGCTTTTCAGAGCAGCTCGTATTGGAAGGTTAGGGACCTCAGCAAATACTGTAACGGAAGCTGTTACAATTATAGCTGGTGTAGTTAAAGTAAATAACCGTACTAAATCTCAGATAGAAGGGGTTGATGAGGAAACAGATGAGAAATTAAAAGCTCGTTTCTCCCAGTCAGCTTCCTTGCCCGCCCAAGGCTACATCGGGAGTATCGAAGCAAGGATCCGAGCCCTCCCAAAAGTTGATCTTGCTCGAGTTTATGAGAATTCTACAGATTCTGATCTTTCTGATGGTCAATCTCCCCACTCTATCTGGGTTATTGTAAAAGGAACTCCAGATAGCGCCGATGATGCAGCCCTTGAAGGAAGAAGGGAAAGTATCACAGACATCTTGTACCGTAACAGACCTGCAGGAACTAGTATGTACTCTGTCGAAAAGGTGACTGTAGATGGGCAAGAACATAGGATAAGAGAGACTGATAAGATCCGCATGCCTAATGGGAAATATTTCCATGCTTATTGGAATCGTACCGTCGATCAAAAGTTGTTAATACAACTAACAGTTGATTACAGAGATCTTTACAGTGACACTAATACATCTGATAAGTTCCCTAAAGAAAATCTTAATAAATTAATACAATCCTTCCTAGGTAAAGACGGAGGAAAAAGATTAGAATGGGGTTTAGGGCTGAATGCTAGTCCAGATGACGTCCATCGTTTTGTAGGTGAAAAGCATCCTGAATACCAAGTCTACAATGTCCAATTCTTCCAAGATGGTGCCTGGAGTACAAAGCTAATCCAGCCTAGAAAGTATGTTACTTTAGTGTTTTCAAGGGCAGGGAGTGTAATAAATGGCCATCTACTTACTGAAGAAGAGAGAATACCTGAAAACGATCCAGAAACTGAAGAGGACACTGATACCACTGAAGAGGACACTGGAGAAGGAGAAGAATAAATGGCTAGTTTCGATGATGATTTAATCAAATATTACCAGAACCTTCTTATACTACAGTACAAGAGACTGCCAAAAGCTAACGAACATCTCCGAGCTCTCTTGTCTCAAGTGATTATTTTTGATTTTCTGGAAGAGGTTACAAACGCTTTTGATCTTGAAACTGCCGTAGGAGACCGATTAACTAGACTTGGTCTTTTCCTTGGAATTAGTCGAGAAGTAAGAAAAGTGGAAAATGAACGGTATTTCGGACTAGGTTCAATCTATCTTGAGGAACATCCTGTTGAAGCAGACTTATCTCTTGTAGGCTTTACTAGTTATTACCAAGATGCAGCACCTGGTTACCCCTGGACTTTCTCTTCTTTGTTTCAGTACATAAGGAATGAGTTGCAGGACAATGAGCTTAGAAAGTTCATTCAGATGAGGATAGCAATTAATAAAGGGAACTGTTCTCTTGCAGAGGTCAACGATTTCTTCCGAACTTTCTTTGGAGGTATAGTCACTGTTACAGAAGACTTAGAGAACTCCCCTATGAATCTAAAGTATGGGGTAGAGCAAACAAGTATTGAAGATTTCTTTCTTTACATGAACGAGAAAAAGCTTTTTCCCAGACCAGCAGGAGTAGGAATTGGTCCTGGATTTGTTAGTATTCAGCCCGAAGCCTTTGTTTATGCTGACTCTGAAGTTCAAGACATTGAGGGGGTAGATAATTATGGAGTCCCGACTAAAGACATCGACATACAAGAAAATGTATTAGGATACCTAGATTATGATGTAGAGCCTATAGGAGCTTTCGTGCAATATAACTCTCAAGAAAGAACGGATTATGAAGTTATCACCAAGGAAGAATTGTAGAAGGAGTAGACTATGAAAGTATCAAGACTGAAAGTTTGGGGGAGTAAAGCCCCAACAGAGCAGATAGGAAAGATCGGATCTAAAGCTGCTGGGAATCCTCAGACAACTACCGATCTGGAAGAGATTCAATCTTTGGAGCAGTACGAACAAGGTCTCTTTTTTACTTGTGCTGATAAAGGGAAGGTTCGTGTGCCTTTTCTTCAGGATGAGAATGCCTTTCGATACTTGACAACTTCCTGTGTATCTGAATTGCAACATGGGCTTGCAGAATGGAATCCTCAAATAGAGTATCTTCCCAATGATACTATTCAATACGAGGGAGTGCTGTACACTGCTATTGATGCAGCAGAAGGGGCCAACTTAAACCGTAAACCTCCTGAACATATTTCTCAGAGTTGGAAGCATACCTTTAAATATGATGACCCTGTTCTGCAAGAAGGTGACCAGATTAATCTTCCCATTGGTTTCACTTATATTCAGCTTCCCGGGACTCCTACCCCTAGACAGATGAATTTTAAAGGGAAATGGGACGAAATAATAGGCTTTGCCAACATGTTCATGAGAATGGCTAATCACGAAGGTATTGAAGACGGAGCTACTGAATTTGGTCCTACCGGATCTCAAGCAGCCCAAGATAATAGTGTCTCCACTGTAGAATTCCTGGGAGAAGACACTGTTTGTGCAGAATCCTCGACCTCCCGTGTTGAGATCCCTGCCAAGGATCATTCCAGTTGTTTAAAGATCAACTCCCTTGCCCCTAATGTCAGAAGCCTCTTCCATACCGGAAAGATGCGCTTCTCTCGACCTGGTAGGGAAGAAAGACCCCTAAACTTCACTTTTAGAGCTTGGAAGAGAGTTGTTGAGACTCCCCCAGGTCAATAAAACTGTAATTTAAAGGAGTAATAATATGTCAGATGTAGTCCAGCCTAAGCTTCTTATTCAAAAGCAAGAGATCTTCGGGATAGAAGGTGTTGAGTCCCATTTTGCTGTTATAGGGACAGGGAATACGGAAAAAGAGGGAAGACAGGTTTCTAAAGATATTGAAGAGATTCAAAGTCATGCCTCTTATAAACTAGGTCTCCAAGAGATAGCAGAGGATTTCAACAAGTCTAAGCTGATTCCTCTTGAAGTACTGAACTCTATGTTTTACATGGATACTTACCAGATAGCTTACTTACAACAAGCAGGGATTGCTGAGTGGAAAGCTAACATAGTCTATCCTCAAGGTGCTATAATTAAAGGGGATGATGGAAGGCTTTACACCTCTTTAGAGGATGTATCTGAAGAGTCTGCTAAGGCAGGAACAAATGAGTTCCCTGGCACTAATTGGGTAGAAATTCCTCAATTCACTGAATTAAATCTCCTTGCTGATTCCCTTACCCGTGAAGCCCGAACCCTTCTAGGCCAGATGCAGAATATTGTTACAGATTATGAGAACTTAGAAATCCTGATTAAAGCAGCTGTACCTGTTGGAATGATTTACATGCAGCACCTAGGAACAGCCCCTAATACTGCAGCAGCTTTCCCTGAAGATCTTTTCGGAGGAAGTTGGGAAGTCTACCAGCCTTCCTTAGAATCTAGGGATTCCCCCAAGTTACGTTACGAAACTCCTTCACTTGGATTTCCAGGGAATAGGAGAGTTCTTCGGGACTATACAACAAGTTATAGGACATATACTTCTGATGTTTGGGGGCACAGAGAGAGACCTGAATATTGGCCTGTGCTAGCTCACAAGCAAGGAGACAGGGGAGCCACTTCTTCAAGAATTTCAGAATATGATTATCTCCCTTTTATCCCTAAATCTGATTTCAACGATGTTGGTCAAACTTTCCGTCTTTGGATCAAAACCGGTCATCCCTCTAGCTAATTCTTTCACTTTAAAGGAGTAATAATATGTCAGAGAAACCTACCCTTCAAAAGCAGTCCATATACGGGAGTGAGTTAGAAGTTAGTGAGCTGGGGGTTATTGGTTCTGGAAGGACTGGGGAAAAAGCAGTCTCTAAAGACATTAAAACTCTCCAAAGAGATCCTAACTATAAACTGGGTTATTTTGCAATAACTGAGAATGCAAATAGTTCCAATCTCCCCTTTTCTCAGGAGTTTAATTCTCTGAGACACATTACTTCGTATAATAAAGCTTACCTTCAATTTGGACCTCCTGAGTGGTCCAGGGAGATTAAGTACTATAAAGGATCTATTGTAAGATATGAGGGGCGTCTTTACATAGCAAAGAGAGAGGTTGAGGAATACAGAGACCCTACTACGGATTCTTGGAAGGAGCTTGATCAAATCACTGAAATCAGGAAGAACCTCCGCACTCTAGAGCCAAAACTCCTGGGTGAATTAAAAGGGTTCGCTACAGAGAGCTTAGAAAGAATAGCTTCCCTAAAGTCTAAACTTCAGAACTCCGCTCCTATCGGAATGATTTACATGCAACACGTAAGAGGGGCAGGAGATCCTGAGATTTATTCCCCTAATACCCTGTTCCCCGAAGAACTTTTCGGAGGACACTGGGATGTATATACTCTTCCCGACTCAGGTTCTCCGAGCTTACGTTATGAAACTTACTCACTTAGGTTCCCCGAGAATAAGTCTAAGCCTGGGTCTGTAGGAGTTGAATCTTCCTCCCGTCCTCAAGTTTACCTTCATTCTAGTGCTCCCAGAGACAATTATGAACGTTATAGGTATGTCTACGCTCAATTCGAAGGCTATACTAAGGAGGATAAACGTCGTGATGCTCAAATTGCTTTTGCTATTGCTTCTGGGAGTAGTGTTGTTACGGGGAGTGGAGCTACTCAGGCCTATGTTTCAAATTATGAAGAGACCCTAAAGAAGGCCAGAGAAGACTATTTTGCGGCCATTGCTGCTGGAGAATCTAGTACAGCAGCTAGTACAGCCTATGAAGCTTCTAGAGTTGAGGCAGAAACTGCTAGAGAGAATTTGGAGTCGGTCGAAGGTATTTTAAAGGAATCCCAAGATACAGTTAAGACATCTGAAGATTCTTATACTGCAGCCCAGACTGAGTTAGGGACAGTGTATTCGGGTCTAATTTCTGTCCAAGCTGAAATTGATTCCGCCCGAGCAGAGGTCTTTGCAGGCCTCGAATCAGAGTCAGTTGAAGCAGCCCAAGATAGGCTTAATGCCGCCGTTTCTGAGCTTACTGCTCTCCAAACTAGAGCTAATGCTGCCGAAGAGAGTCTTACTACTGCTAAAACTGAGTTAGAATCAGCTAAAACTGAGTTAGAATCAGCTAAAACTGAGTTAGAATCAGCTAGTACTGGTCTAACTGCTGCACAAGAGAACCTTAAAGCGAAAGAAGCTGAGGCAGAGTCTACAAAAACTCTCGAACAAATTAAAAAAGAAGCCGAGCAAGTAGCCATTGCTGAGGTTAAAGCAGCTTGGGAGGCACTCCATAGCCCTGGAATTGATGCTGGGATACCTAGTTCTGACTATACTACTAGTGTTGATCGAACTATTGATCCTCTGCGGTTTTCCTATGACGCAGCTGCTTCAACTGTAGCCTATGCTGTGGCCTATAATGCAGCTTGGGATGCTGCATACAATAAGATCCGAGAAGTGACTGGAATCGAGCCTTCTCGTTATGAAGTAGTAGTACTTGCTGACAAAGCTGCTGAAGGTGTTATTTGGAATACTAAAGATGAAAGCTGGGAAATAGCTAATGTGTACTACGCTGCTGCTTTTAGAGCTGCTTACTTCGCTTTCTTTGATTATATTTCTGAAAGTGGAGACGGAATTTTAGGGAGGAATAGAATAGTTTACGAACAAGTTTTCCACGAAAAGGGCTCCCGTACAATAGTGAATATAGACTTTTCCTCTATTCCTAGAGAGAACTTTAACGATACAGGACAAACTGTTCGTCTTTGGATAAAAACTGGTCATACAAAAGAAGAACATCAATAATTAGAATCCAAACCGTTTTAAAGGAGATATAAAATATGCGTTATGTAGAGATAGTTGATGGCAAGATACACAAAATGGCAGCCACATCCTCTTCTATCAGAGAAGCTGAAGGTAATATTGAAGGCAGGACCTTCAGAGAAAACTATTTTCCTACTGGGGGAGCTTCAATTGGGACACCCGTAACTCAGATGGATCCTACGGGGAGGTTCTATACCCCCGAGGAGATCTTAAAAAAGAGAATTCTGGTTCCCGGGAAAAACCAGTCTCTTACCCTTAAGCCTGATGTCCCAGAGTACGAGGTGGTAGCCGATTACACCAAGACCCCCTTCTACCTTAGGGAGAGTGGGGTAGAAATTCGACTAGAGCTAGGTCATTTCCCTGATAAGACTAAGCTTACAACAGTTCCTCCCCCCGAGGTCCCAGCTACTTTCAACGGTAAAGTTTGGACCATCGACTCTGAAGTTTTAGCCCAGAGAATCAGAGTTAAGAGATTTTTGCTTCTCTCTCGCTCTGACCGTCTCCTAATTCCTGATTACCCTGTGAAAGATCTCGAAGCAGTCAAGCTTTATAGACAACAACTCCGGGATATCACCAAACAGCCTAATTTCCCAACTTCTGTAGTTTTCCCAGATCCTCCAGAAGACTTTGTAGCATCTTTCCCTGCAGAAGCCCGTGAGGAATTCAATACCGAGACCCAAAATTAAACAGCCCTTAAAGGAGGCTTAAATATGCCATATTCAGAACTGCCAGTCCCTACCGACCCTGCTAATGGGGAATACTGTAGGGGGTTTGTCTTTAACCAGGCTGACAATACCTGGGATGAAGATCTAGTGAGGACTCGTGTATTCGAGGAATCTGATGAAGTTACTCTTCCCCATAAAGCTAGGCTGGGAGATACTCTTGTGTTTACTTGCCCTTCTAAGTCCGAGCACGTTTTTATCTCTCCTCCCTTAGGAGAAGAATTGGAAGTTTCCTATGCTGATATAGCTCTCAATAATGCCCGCTTCCAACTTTTTAAGGGGGAATCCGTACGCATGGTCCGTACCGGCACCGCAGATGCTCAGAAATGGTCTGTTTGTCTTGGCTCTGGAGTTTCCTCTTACTTAGATAAGAAGTTAGAAGAGTCTGCAGGGGATTCCTATTATTCCTTTACCTCAAGTAATAGGAGACGGACTGGAAGTATAAACTTCTATCGCCATGGTGGAACTATCTATGTAGAATTCAGAAATGTCTCATGGGGACGAAATAGAGTCTCTTTAGCTGAAGAGAGGATAGAAGCCCCTCCAATGCTCCCCAAGATTCTCGATCTTAATAATCCACAAAATAGTCCTGCTAGTTTTAACATTCTGGATACTAGCGGGAGACTAGTCCCAGTTACAATCCAGCATGATGGGGATATTGAAATTTACTACGACCGGATACCAGTAGGGGGGCAGTTCTTAGACTCCGGATCCTATGATACGGTTGTTCTTAACGGGAGTGCAGTGTATCTTGGAGAAGGAACCCCTGAAAGTACCCTTCCTAAGAAGCTGTCAGAGGATGTAGCTACTAACCGGACTCAGATAGCTAATACTCTGACTCAGATAGCTACTAATCAAATTCAGATAGCTACTAATCAATCAGCTATACCTTCTCATTTCCTTCCAGAGAATAATGATGAGCAGATGGAAATTACTCTTTCCTATCCCTACACTGGAACTGTTTATCTCCAAAAAAGGGGAGGCTGGGTCTTCTTTGCTCTGGAAGGGGTTCGAAAGACAGGTACTAGTGGGGGTCCTCTATTTACCCTTCCTTCTGCTGAATATTACCCTTTACATCGGTACATTTCTGTTTATTACCATGCCTTTACTGGTCAATCTGGAGCAGAAAGGATTACCATAGAGCTAGATGGACAAATTAATCTTGCTGGGGTCGTCAGGAACGCCTATATATACGGCACCGTTTCGTACCCCACTAAATAAATTTTAGCTTAATTAGGAGTTTACGGATGTTAGAAGTTCTTGAAAATATTTACCAGTTCATAGAAGAGAAGGAGATTCTCAGAATAGTTACCTCAGTCTTCATCGTTACTCTTAGCATCATTTACATCCCAGGAAAGTTGCTCTCTCTGACTTCTTCTCCTAGAGTGAAGAATCTTCTAGCCCTGGTTTCTATTCCTACCTTCTCAACCTTGTTCTATCTGAATGTGATTCCTATGAAGCTTCAACATCTGCTGTTAGTGACTTGCATAGGGATAGTAGTTTACACTCTTGTAGGAATGAGGATCTTCGATAGAGTAGACTTCTTCCTCTCTAAAACCGTTGGTCCTTCTTCCTACAAAGAACCAGAAAAACCTAAGACTCGGAAATCCGAAACTCGAAAACCCGAGACTCGGAAATCCGAGAAAGATTAAATAAAGGAGTCCCATATGGGAACAGAGAATTTCAATACACCTAGCCAAAGTGTCCGAGAGAATCTAGCCTCTACTTCGGAAAATACCAATCTTATCCCCGAGAATCTTCCCCTTCCTCCTAAGAAAGTGAAGAAGATAAGGAAGTTTCTTCGGTGTTTTATTGCTATTGATAATGATGTTAATGAGCAAACAGTGATGGGAGTCCTATTCGCCTTCGTTACCATTGTTCTAATCACTTTACATGTAGCAAAGGTAGGTAAAGCTGGAATGGACTTAATTATGACAACTGGCACTATGACTCTTTCTTGCTTTGGTATAGCGGGGTTAAAAAGATGATTAAAACTGTTATAGTTGACCCAGAAAAGGAGGTCTCAAATGTTAAGTACCCCAAGATCCGAAAGGTTTGGAGTAAGATCAAAAAGTTTATTATTCCTATTACTGTTTTTGTTCTTATTCTTTTTACAGTGCTCGCCTTCCTATGCGGACGTGGTTCTAACAGACAAACAGTGGCAAGGCTTCAAAAGATTAATAACCGACTTGTACAACATACCGAGCAGCTTAGAGGAAACACTGAACAGCTTGAAAGATCTCTCGAAGATAGAAAACGAGAACTTGCTGATCTTACAAAAATCAAACAAGAGCTTGAAGCAGTCTATTCAGAACTTAAACGAAACAGCGAGAAAAGATCAGAATACTATTCAAAGCTCGAAGCAGACTATAACCGGGTTAGAAAACTCTCTGAAAGACTCCAACAGTTTGTTAGGGAAGTTGAAAATCAGTAAACGGGTTCTTATTATCACCGCAATATCTGGAACTGTCCTAGGTCTCCTCATAGGCACCCAACTTCAATAGAGCCTTTCATGTCTATCATCTCTAAATTTCTATTCGGTGGCAGTCTCTTAATCAACATCCTATTCCTCATCCTATTTCTCATCCCTCGCTCTCATCATCTTAACCCTTCCACCGATACTCCCCTCCCTCACATCCAAGGTATGGGAGGTTCCCGTTTATTCAATTACCCTAACCCTACCTTTAAGCAAAAAGAGGAGGGGTTTATAGAACATCAGAATTACTACCTGTTCCCTCTGAACCCTGGTAGTTTCAATATGATTACTTCTTACTATGGTCCCAGACTTGATGTTTTTGGGAATGGAGTTTGGAAAAACCATGTGGGTATTGATCTCTTATCTCACACTCCCCAAGCCAATGTCTATGCTATCGAAGAAGGCACAGTCTTGGAATCTCATTGGGATTTCATCTATGGTGTCATGGTGAAATTGGAACATCCTGATGGCACCACCTCCCTCTATGCCCATCTTTACAAGGAAACTCAGAAGAAGTATCAACTTAGAATGGTATCCAAGGGAGATAGGGTTAAGAGAGGACAGATTATAGGAAGAATAGGCAACACCGGTATATCGACAGCCCCCCACCTCCATTTCGAACTTAATGTCAGCAAAGAGAAAGCCAATAACCCTTTAAAATGGTTGAAATTCCCTGGAAAGTAATCTCTATTAGATGTTCTCAAGTCCCTATTAAGATCTGAGAAGACCTTATCCGATCAAGAATTTTTTATTTCTAGAATGTTTCGACGATCAAGCCCTGAACTGTTTGGTATTAGGGTCTCAGAGGGTTCTCAGAACTCATCACTGATACGAAAACGTACAAAAGTCGCTAGAATTGAATTCTCAGGGCTATTTCGTAACAAGGGACAGCATTCTGAGACAGAGCAGTTATCGACTAGATCTTTGAGGAAAAATATGAATTCCTGGGCGAGTCTGACTTTCGGAATTAAAGAAAAGAGTACTTTAAAGTAAGAACTACATAGTGTGTAAGAAAGGCCTTTCTTATACTATATAAGGGTTACGATGAAAGCGAAGACCTAGCGACTAAGATTAACAAGGACTTTATGGAAAAGGGCTATTTCGCAAAACTCCAAATTAACCCTGCCAAGGTACTTTGGAAGCTCTTCCTCTTTTTCCTGTCTGTTTTTCTCTGCCCACAAAATGTGATTCCCTCTCAAAATGTGTCTCCAGTCCCAATTTTCCCACCTTCTCTTAATATACGCCCGATCCCACTTTCGGTGATCTTCTCCCTTCTCCCACACTGGCCAAGGAATCGAATTTTCATTCCCCCCTTAATAGATTTTCCGATTTAAAGAAACGAAGTGGTCCGATCTTTCCGACCTACTTTTTTGCTCTTCACTAAATATACTTTGAAGTTTAGTTTTATTCCTCCTATATAAAAGTGAAGACAGCGATTATTACCAGAAGGAGTTATTATGCCTGGCCCTCAAAAATCAAACCGTACCCCAGAAGAAGCTATAACCCAGTCTTTGAAGGAACAGGGTTTTTGTTTTATTACTTCAGGAACGAAGAGTCCAATCCGAACAACGCAGACAGGAGATTTTTCTAATCTTCACCTTCTCAAAATCTACTTTTCTCAGTATAAACCTTACTTTGTCCACGGGTCCTCTTCTGAAGTTAATAAAGCCATAGAAGTTCTTCCCAAGAGTATCAAATCTAATGTCTATGCTACTTTTCTCCTGACAGAGACACTCTGGAATGGCATAGAAAACTATCTTAAACAGTTGAGGGCAGAATACTCTGATTCCCTTCCTGAAAACCTGGATTTATCCGGGATCCTCTCCAGCCTTTTTCATCAGACTCTCAAGAATCCCGACAGGTATGATATCTTCACAGGATTAAAGTCTGTAGTTCCTTTCCAGGCCATTACTAAAGATAAAACAGCTCCTAACCCAGAGAATGAGACCCTGTTCGGTGGCTCTTCCTTGCTAGAGTTTGTGAACTTTTTTTCTTTTGTTAGAAAATGCATCGATCATCTCATTAAGATCCACTCGAAAGAGTACTTTTCATATAGAAGGAGACAGGGTGTCCTTCCCTCTGCCTCTGTCTCTCAAGAAAGTGTAGAGAATTGTTCCAAGTCCCCTACCCAGGAGACTTTCATATCTTCCTTTTTTAGAGACTATGCCGGAAACTTAAAAAAGAATAAATACCCACAAGTCCTTCTAGACTCTGTCTACAGTCATTTTCTTCGTTGGGCTTCTAAGTTACCAAAGTCTTCAAGAGCCACTTTTATTACTTCTCTTC
>JACSEB010000019.1_pt1 | contig 13680 bp, 13 predicted proteins | sample 8225501 | NCBI WGS metagenome assembly JACSEB01 (sample SAMN15704856, study PRJNA648150) | viral metagenome | isolation source: viral RNA from sea star tissue collected in USA, Olympic National Park, and... | host: Pisaster ochraceus | collected 2013
TTGTAGAGCTGTCTAAGCATTTCAACATTCATATAGCCCATGTTGTTGGAAATGAGTCACGCATTGACAAGGACATGAGTAGCTCTAATCCTCTAGCAAGACAGAATTGGGACTATCAGATTTACATATCATTAAAGAATACATTTCATTTTCATAAACTTGAGATTGATTTTATTGACAGTGATAATCCTATTGAGTGTCTAGTCAAATTTCCTAATGGATTCAATGCATTTCTTGTCCATGGGCATGCTATTAAGAAAAATTACGAGAACGATGTTAATGCTTTCATTGCTAAGTATGCACTGGAAAGAAAAACAGAAATACATGCAGTATTCTCAGGACATCGGCATCATACCCTTATATCTGAACGGTATAATCAAAGTTCTTCTCTTTGTGGGGGGAATAGTTATTCAGAAAAAACTTTGAATTATAACTCACGGGCAGCTCAGAACTTGTATTGTATAAATGACGATCTAAGTTACAATGCATATAAAGTTGATTTGCAAAATACAGATGGGTATGAGGGGTATGAATTATTGGAAGATCTGATTTCATACGCCGTAGAAAAACAATCTTCAAATGTGTTAATCAATAAATATCTTGTATAGTAGGTGGTAAATTGTGGCAAAAAAGAATGAAGATAATGGGCATTATATTCGTTATTCAACTGTTATAAATGGAAAGGAAACGTTTAGTTATTTGTTCATTCCAGATAGAAAAGATAAGAATGGGAATTATGTTGCACAAAAAGGTTCTTTTCAGCATACTGCTGGTTCTAATCGAAAGATGAGACGGGCACAGTTAAAATAGAAAAGGAGTAGTGCATGGCAACTTATGAAGAAATTAAGCATTTATTTGAGCTTGATATAACACTTACATCACCAGTAAATGAGGTTTTTCCAATACAAACTGTGGTTATTCCTATTACTGAAAAAACAACAATTCATGGAATAGTTTATCCTTTCATAAATTTTTTAAATAAGGCTGCTGGTATCTCAGAAAATCTTATTATGAAATATTTGAAATCGTTTGGAACTCGATTTGATGATGATTCTTGCTTGGAAGAACTATTTGTAAGCATAGATGAAGATCAGGATCAAGATACTAAATCTAGTTATCATGATTTTATATATAAGCTAAAAGATCCAAAGTTCCGAAGATATGTAAAAAAATTGTACGATGAAGATATGGGGCTTGTATGAAAATTAAGGAACGTACATTATACGATGGGAAAGGGTATGTAAGACTTATTGATTACATGGGCGGTGATTACCGTGTCTTAGAGGCAGCAAGGCAGTCTACCGGCGGAAAGTCAGGTAAGGATGAGGTAAAAGATAGAGCTTTGATTAGGTACCTGTATCGAAACTTACATACTTCCGTATTTGAGCAAACTGTTTTTACGTTTGAGATTAAGATACCGATTTTCATTGCCAGACAATTTCTTCGCCATAGAACAATGAGTCCTAATGAGTATTCTGGGCGATATGCAAAAATGCCACGGGAGTTTTATACTCCTAAGAACTTATATTTACAGGGGGCAAAAAATCATCAAAAAGCAGATGTTACGATTCATGAGGAATCAAGTAGTCTCTTGGAGGAAGTAAAAGATCATGTTGAGAAATCGTTTGACTTATATGAAAAAATGATAGATAAGGGTATTGCACGAGAGCAGGCACGGATGCACTTGCCTCTCAATATTTTTACTACACTAAGGTTTACAATCAATATGCATAATCTTTTTCATATGCTTATGCTTCGGGAACATGAGCATGCTCAGGCTGAGTTTATTGAGCTTGCAAACGCAATGCATGATTTGATCAATTTAGTTGATAATCTGAAATGGTCAGTAGGTGTTTTTAATGACCTGCAAAAAGTAAAATGGGAATGGCAAGAGCTTATAAATAGAGCTGATAAATCTGGAGATATTGACACAGTGATGGGGAGGATGCAATCATGGGGGTGAAAGTACTTTTTAGGAGCTATCCGCCTGACTCCCAAAGATAGGGGTACAATCTTGAAATATGATAACTTAATTTTTGATGTTATGAACTTATACTATAGAGCATATACCTATAAGCTTAATATCCCTGACTACGCAAATGTAAATAATGAGAAAGTAGATATCAAAGGCATAGCTGGTTCCATTCAGATGATTCTCAATAGAATTAAAGACCATTTACAAGATAATGGACATATATACTTTCTCTTTGATAATGCTAAAACGTTACACCGTAGGCAGGACGCTGTTGATCCTGACTATAAAAAGAACAGGAAAAAAATGCCTAAATCTTTTTATAGGGGGCTTGATTATTTGGAGGTGATTTTAAGAAACTTTATTAACAATGGAAGGGTAATCCGAATTACATCTGCTGAAGCTGATGATTTGGTAAAACCGGTTTTACTTCAAGTCAAGGATACTGAGTATACTCTATTAATCTCAACTGATCTGGATTGGGCTAGGAGTTTATCTGAGAAAACGCATTGGCTAGATAAAAGGGATATTATTGATTTAGATGTATTTGAGTCTAAGTATGGCTACCCGGCCTGTGAGCATAGTATTATTTTTCATAAATCTTTTTATGGTGACAAGACAGATAATATTGTTGGAGCATTGAAACAGTTTCCAAAGGTTTATTTTAAATCAGTTATTGAAAACTATACAGACATGAAAGATTTTATTTTTGACGCAATAAAAAAACGCATATCTTATCTTGATGAGGGCTGGATTGAAAGAATTGAGCAGGACAAAGGGAAGTTGTATTCAAATTGGGATCTAGTCTCTTTCCAGCCTATTTCAAATATTGATCTTGAGCGATATATTCGGAAGACGGAGTTTAACCCTCTAAAACTTTACTGGTTATATGATTCAATTCAGATACTTGGAAAAGTTGATGTAAAACGAGTTCAAAAAACAAAAACAGATATTGTTAATGCTTTTTTAGATAATGAAAAATTGCCACGCAGAAAGTAGGATTTGATGATACATGTGGGTTTGCTTGATAATAATGAAATAGGTATATATCAAGATACAGCTAACCCTGAGCTGGAGAAAATAATTGATTCATGGCTGCAATCCTTTGGAGTTCGATATGATAAAAGCCTTCAATGTTATATTGGTCAGATAGGGGATTTGCAGTTAGGGGTAATTGAAAAGTTATCAGAATTGGGGGATGTAAAAGTTGATGAAGATATAGACCTAGATAATATTGACTCAACCATTGCACAATTTGATTATGTAACGAAAAGAGACCTTCCCTTTTATAACCGTTTACTAATGTTTCCGCCACGCACTAAAGATCAAGAGCGGGGGATTAAAGATTTAATCTCTAAAGAGGCTACTATGCTTGATGGTGACGTTGGTGTGGGGAAAACGTATATAATATTAGTGCTATAAATCATTTAGAGCGGATGAATATAACAGATCATGTATTGGTTATTACTCATCCTATTGCATTGAGAAATTGGAGAAAAGAGTTTCTCATGTTTGGAAAAAATTATGAAGAAGATGATTTTTACATAGTGGATTCTGTAAAGGCAAGAACTCCGTTTCAATCAGGTAAGAAAGTAATAATTATGGCTTTTCAACATGCAATTATTTTGGTTCGAGATAAGTACAAAGAGAAGAAAAAGGAATTGACAAAGCGTTCGCATATTGTAAACAAAAATCCATTGAAATCGGATATCCTTACATGGTCGGATAAGTTTACATGTATACTTGATGAATCTCACCTAATAAAAAATCCAAGAACATTGACGTACAAGTGTATTGTTCCTATGCTATCAGAAATAGCTACGCAAAGATTTGCTATGACAGGAACTTTTAAGCCAAATAAATGGGTTGATGCATATTCTCAAATGCAGTTTGTTTCAAAAAAACTTGTAGGGAATATGAGTTATGAACAATTTGTAAGAGATACTTGTGTTGTCGGATCTCCTTTCTCTGATAAAGAGGATTATAATTTAGATATTGTTAGTATTATTCCTGAAAAAAAAGAAAAATGGGAGAAGGTATGGAAGCCGTATATTACCCGGATAGAAAAAAAAGATGAAGTAGAGGTAAGAACCAAGAAAGTGCTGGTGGATATTTCAAATATTCATAGAGAAGTATATCAGTCTCTTATCTCAGATACGTTATTTAAAATCCGAGAGCATGGTGGTGGGATAGATTTTGTAAAGGTGGTAAACTCTTTTCCTTATTTGCTATTGGCATTAGCTGATCCTGTTATGCTTGAGAAACAGGATTTTTATAATCAGATTAGTGGTATTAAGTCATGGGATATTACCAAGAATGAAAAATTAAAAATATCAAAATATATAGTGGAAGAAAAATATGCGTTAGGTGAAAAGACAATAATTTGGTTAGAGAACCCAAAGGTAATAGAGGCTCTTGTTCCACATTTCAAAAAGTACAATCCGCTTATTGTACATGGTCAGCAAAAAGTACCTAAAGGGTTAACAAAAACTGAGTTTAGGGATTTAATAATAGATAAGATTAACAATGAGAATAGTGAACATAGATTATTGATTGCTAATCCGGCTATTGTTGGCATAGCTCAAAATATTGTTGGAGCAAACAATGAGATTTTATGGAGGGGGGATTTTAATTTTGGAAGGATTACGCAGGCACGTGGCCGAATAAATCGTATAGGTCAAAAAAGAGATATTAATTCATATTTCCTTATTGCTGAGAATACGATTGATGAGCTAGCATTTTATGCATATGAACATAAGGCCTCATTGAATGATATAAAAATAAAGTTTAGAACATTAACAAAAGAACAATATAGATTATTGTTTGAGGGTAAATTTAATTTATGGGAGATTGGAGTATGAATGAGTCAGTAAAAATTGGTGACAAAGTTAGGTTGATTGGTTATTCTGAGGATGCTGGGGGAGTACGTTTTCCTGGTGTAGTTGGAAAAATTGGAATTATATCGTCCACGGATTCTGCTGATAGCTCAGAACAGAGTCCTGATATAGTTGTTTTTGGGGATGAGGGAGACTTGATTAAAAATTATGATTATGAGATAATCAAAAGGAGTGCCCTATGCCATATTTAGTAGTAACTGGTGACAAGCATATACGGCCTAAAGAGCCATATTGTAGTTCTATTTTGAAAGTTCTTGATTGGTTTTTGGAGTCAGAATATAACCATGAGGATAATATTTATTTTTCTCTTGGGGATGAGACTGAGGAGTCTATAAACAAGGGTGCGGTTAATGATTATTTGCTTTCATTTTATAGCAAGTTAAAGATGAAAAAGAAATACATTCTCAAAGGAAATCATGATGAGAGCCGAGACCATTGATGTAATCTTGATATTTTTAATTCTGATTCTTCGGTGGAAGTTATCCATGAGTATGCTGTCATGAATTTTGGAGTTTCTCAATGTTTACTATTGCCTTATATTTATCCTAAAGATGGTAGAACAATGGAGGATATATATTCAAATAGCTTGAGTTATAAAGAAACTTTTGATTATTGTTTAGGACATGTTTTTGATGAGACTAAACAATTTTCTAAAAATCAATCTATTTGTGATTTATCAGGTCTTAATATTAAACAACGTTTATTTGGGCATGATCATGGTTTTGATTTGGATAAAGGTGGGAATTATTTAGGCAGTATGCATCCTAATTCTAATACTGAAAAAAATAAAAATGCCTTTTTTTATGTAATTGATTTAGAGACTGGGGAAGGGAAAGCAGTTCCTATTCCACGTTTTCTTAATTTTTATGATGTAATGTATCCGGATAAACTTCCGATATTTGAAGAGCCTTATCAAGTTTTAAGAATAATTGATTATGTGGATAGGGAGGCAACTATAAAGCTTTATACTGAACAGATGCTGAGTCAAAATAAAGGATTTTATAAAAGGCGAATGGAAAGAAAAAAGTTAGCTCAGACTCTTGAAAATGTTGATATAGCTAATGATACTAAGTTGACATTAAAGCAGCATTTAGTAAATTATTTTCAGCATAAAAAAGTTGATTCAAAAGTATCAGATATTATAAATAAAGCTGTAGAGAAGAGGGGTATAGCTTGATTTTAGATGATTTTTTAAAAGAAGAAAAAGTAGGGGTTAAGAAGAAGTCAAAACAGAAAAATGTTGAGTATGTAAAAGACGCCGTTCTTTATAAACAGAAAGACGGGACAATAATATTTTTAATGGATGTATATCTTTCTGATAAACAATTAAGACAGTTTAAAAACCATCTGAAAAATAATGATATTACTGATTACCAGATAGTTTTCCCTCTTCTTTTTAATCCAACGTCTAAGGATCTGGAAAAAGATGTTGTTAAGACTTATGCAAATAATACAGTTGACTTGAAAAAAATAATCAAAAAAGGGTCTAAGGTTTTAACCTTTGGGAGAGCATTATATTCTATAACAAAAAATAACAACTTGAATATTGAGGGGTTTCAAGATTTAATACTATATAACACTTACTTTTATTCTCCTGAGTATGCCTCCAATATTTATCCTGTTGAGAGCTTTTTTTCTGTTTTATTTAATGACTCCCCGGAATCAAGATTTTTTGATGTTCAATTGGGGTTTTTGAAAGAAGACAGCCCCCCTTCTAAGCGGTATCTTATGGAGAGAGAACGGGTATATATAGAAAACCCGAATTATTTTTTATCAGAGCATAAAGATAGTTGTCTCACGTCTTGGGATTTAGAGACAAGAGGTTTAGATCCGTGGGGAACAGATGCAAAAATTATTTGTATGACCATTTCCTTTGATGGGAAGACAGGGCATTATTTGAATTGGGACAAGATTGATATCAAAATACTTACTGAATTTTTAAGAAATGGAAAACAAATTGGTGCTAATATAAAATTTGATTTTAGGTGGTTAGCAAAGTTTGGTGTTCCCATAGATGTTTTACACTGCTACTGGGATACTGTTTCTATATCAAAAGTTATAAATGAACTTCAATTTAATGGGCTGAAATCTGATAGCTGGCTATATACTAAGGAGGGGGGGTATGATCGGGAACTTGATCAATATTTAGAAAAATACTCAGCTTGTAAAAAAGATTATTCTCTTATTCCTTTTAATATTTTGTTTCCTTATGCAGTCGATGATTCAAGGGTTGCATATCAGATATTTGAAAAACAAAAGAAGACTATTGAAAAACTTGATAAAAAATTCCCATTGGATAACGGATGGAGCTTGGATCGGTTTATAAGAGAGCTGCGTATGCCGTTGATCAATTATTATCTAGAAACAGAATTCAAGGGTATCTATGTAAATATTGAAGAAATGAAATCTGTTGGGTCTCAATTGAAAGAAGAGATTAAGGCATTAAAATCCAAAATATATAAAAGTTTTGGTGTGACTTCTACGGAATATGATATCCAGTCTCAGGAGCAGCTAGGAAAATTGATACAATCCAAGGGGTGGGCAATAGATAAAGAGGGGAGGGCTAAGAAGGGCTTTCCTTTAACTAATGTAACTTTTCTTACTAAATGGAAAGATGAAGGACATATAGAAGCAGAACTCCTTATTGAGTTGCGAGAGAAGTTAACTCTTTTCTCTACTTTTGTTGGGCAAGAAGGATGTTCAAGTATTAAGAATTATTACTCTTGTGATGAATTTGTAGACTTGTTTTTAGATACTCCACAAAGCTTTGATTTTCATGATAATAAAGATGCAAGCGGATTTTTTAAATACATTAGATATCATGAGGAAGATAATTCATATCGGATACATCCGACGTTTGCTGTAATGATGACCAATTCTGGAACAAGAAATAAATCGTATAATCCTAATTGTCAAAATATACCATCACACGGAGCAAAGGCAGAGTTAATTAGGAGGATATTTAAGCCACCTTCTTCCGAACATTATATAGCTTCAATTGATTATGCAGGGCTGCAGTTAAGAATTCTTGCTATAGAATCTGGGGATGAAGCTATGAGAAAAGCGTTTATGGAGATGGGGGGGGATCTGCATTCGTTAACGGCTGTCAATGTTTTTGCTCGTGGGGTGAAGTTAGATGATTTTATAGAAAACCTGGAAACTAATGAAGATTATGCAAGAATGCGGTTTGACAGTAAAGGGGTTAATTTTGGGCTTGCTTTTAATGCTGCAGCTTCTACGTTTGCTAGAGAATCAATTGTAGGCAACTGGTCTATTGAAGATGCAAGAGATTACATAAAAGAAAATAATCTTTGTAAGCCTATGGATAGTAAATTTGATGAACTTGATATTTTTCATGATGAAGATGAAGATCAGTTTAAGTATTTTCTGATTGTTGCAGAAGATATTAGAGAAAAGTTTTTTAAAGGGTATCCGGGGCTTAAAAAGTATATTGAAAATTGTATAATGTTTGCTACTAAGAATGGCTATGTGAGAAGTCCATACGGGATGTTTCGGCGGTTGCCATATTTATATTTAGCAAAAACATATGGCAAAGACACTGAAGGGGCAAATGGGGCGAAAATAAAAAATTGTGAAAATATTTCTGTGAACACAATAATTCAAAACATTGAGGGGGTTATAGTAAATCGGTGGTTATTAAATCTTCGAGAAGCAGCAAAAGAACTTGTTGATAAAAATACCTATGTATTCACTCAAATTCATGATGCAGGAGATTTCTATGTTCATGAAAATATTGCAGAAAAGTTTTTTCCCTTATGTAAAAAAATAGCTGAAAAGGATTATCCTGAATATGGTGGTATCCCTCTGGTAGTTGATGGGAGCGTATCAAATTATCAGAAAGGGGAGCTGTGGGATGTTCGAGGAAGGTCTCATAAATGGGATAGGTATTTGTCTTAATTTTCTATCTATTATAAGACGGAGGTTAAAAATGAAATATGAATATAAATGTGAAGATTGTGATGCTATTATAATGCATGAAGCTTCTATGGGGAGTACATTACCAAAGGTAAAGGTATGCCCTAGATGTAAGAAAAACTCATGTGTATATGATTTTAGACAGGTTTTAAATTCAACTATAAATATTCCTGATCACATGAAAGCAGGAAAAGATAGACCGAGCTATACGAAGATGCCCACGGAATTCAAGAAATACCACTAAGTTCTCAAACATGACTATTTATACTATAGGTAATGATGCTATGGATGCACATAGCCCTAAAGGTAAATATGGCAACTAAAAAGAAAAAAAAAGGTATACTGGGCTTATTTGGAATAATGCCTAATCCTAAAAAACAAAATCTTGTGCCTGCTAAAAAAACAAAATCAGATGGTGAAGATGATAAGCTTAGGCCTATAAAACTTCCTTCTGATTTAGAGCGGGCTTGGGAGTTTTTTCAATCTGATTTTACTTTGATCTCGGATCAGAATACTCCTAATAATCGATTATCTAGATATAACGATCTTCAATTCATGGTTTATAATGAAGGGTTAATGCATACCGCAGCTCAAATTTATGCTTCTGAAACAACAAACACAGATGAACAAAATAGAATTATTGGTATCAAAGCAAAAAACAAAGCAAGAGAAAAAGCTTTCTATAAGTGGATGCAAAAAGTGGGGTATACCAATAGTGTTCTTAAAGCTATTTCCTGGGATATCACAGTATTCGGAGATGCACAGGTTATAAATTCAGTAGATTTAGCAGAAAACGGAATTGAAGAAGTTGTTACAATATCCCCGAAAGACGTGGTAGATAGGCTAGAGTTCCAAGGGATTAAAGTAAAAGAGTCTATGGAAAATACTGGTATGAGCAATTCATACAGCAATTTACAGTCTCGTTCAGAAACATTAAAAGACTTGTATACTAAGATAGAAAATTTAAATGTTGAAGAAAGTTACTTTGAGGCATATAAAACATATCTTTTTGGGTTCTTGGTTGGAAAGCTTGCATTATGCCCTTGGGAGGTTACTCATTTCCGTAGATTTAGTTCAGGGAGTGAGTTTGCTCCGTTTGGTAGACCTTTGTTTATGGGGTCAGTTGCTCGATATAAATCCTACAAAGCAACAGAACTGATTATTGATGCTGCAAGAATGGCCAGCTTCCCCACTAAAGTTTTTGAGATAAAAGGTCATGAAGATATGAGCGCAGCTGAGCTTAATGTTAATATTAACAGAGTTCGGCAGATGTATGAAAATGTTACTTCTGAAAATAAAACTAAAGATGAACTGAGCATAAATGAAGCTATCTATACAGTTGAGGGGCTAGTTTCTTTTCAGCAATTTGAGTCCAGGATTGATTTAAATCAAGTAGGAGATTTAGAAAATAAAAGAAAAGACCTTATTTTATCAACGGGGATTCCTGAAGGTTATCTTATTCCAGATAGAGGTGGTTTCGGAAACTCAGGTCAAGCTTTATTACAGCAATCGAAAATTGTTGCGAGAAGAGTCTATGATAATCAGACTGCTATTTTGGATGCACTTTTAGAACAATACCGGCTTCATCTTTATATTACCGAAGGGGAAGAGGCATACAAAGAAGATTTTGAAATTTATATGAATTATCCTGTTGTGGAAGAAGCTCAAGATAGAACAAGACTTAAATCGGATACAATTAGACTGGCTACTGATATTATTGCAAACTTAGGGCAGTCTGTTGGGTTAGACCGTGGGGAAGCACTCCCGATTGATGTGGTAAGGGATGTTTTTGCTAAGTATTCTTTTCTTGATATGGAGGAAGTTTCAGGATGGTTGGATACGTTTATGAAGTCAAAAGATGTAATTGAAGAACAGATACAAAAATTAGATGCATTAAAAGAGTCAGAAGAACAAGTTAAAAAAGAAAACAATCCTATGGTGGCGCACTTGAATAATCTTGTTACGTCTAGAAATTTTTATAATTCAATTAAACATCTTTTTAATGAAAAAGAACTCCCAAAGAAATTAAGAGAAAAAATTGAAGACCGGCTTTCAGATGTTGTGGTTAGAAATCAGTATTTTGAATCAAAAAGAAATCTTGGTATTACAGAATCATCAATTGGTGGCAAACATTCAAAGACTTCTTTTTCAAGGCCTTCAAATTCATTGGAGATATCTATTATGGAAGTTAAGTGTTTGAAGAATAAAAGACTGGTTGAGGATGAGAATAACATAGTTTAAAAAATAGTTGACTATCTATAATATACGGAGAAAAACTATAATATACGGAGAAAAATAAATTATGAGAAAAGGTAAGCCATATTCAGGGGGGGGAGGGGCAGTAAGCCGAAAGAAAATACGTGAGCGTATTAATGAGTCGGATCGAAAACAGGCGCTTATTCAATATTTAGGGTATACATCTGTTGCTGATATTGATCGGATACAACAGTTTGATAAGAAGTTTGAGACTCCTGATGGTGAATATTTAGTAGTTTCCCAAGAAGAGGCATATCCGGAATTTAGAGAGAGGATTGAAAACTACTTAGATAACCTAGACTTGGATTATTATAATTGGGCCATTTCTGTTGATGATGCTACGAAACGTGGGATTATCCTTGATGAGGTAGAGTCTTTACTATCGGATAGTTATATCCCTGATTGGTTTATGAAATATGCCGATTTTAATAGGTTGAGAGTAATACTAATAAATGCTAATGCTAATGATGCTGATTATTTAACATATCTGAAAAAGGAATATGGTGATGGGGGTAGATATACAGATATAGAAGACTACATATATGATTTTGATGATAAAACATTAGCTGAAGAAGTGTTTGAAAAAAATAAAAAAATTCTTGGTGAGGGTTTTCTTGCTAAGGTGTTTCATAAGATGTTGGATAAGGAATATGATGATGATTTTTTAAGTTATCTTCTTGAATCCTCTGATCTTGATGATCTTTTATATAAGAATCTTATCACGGTAGACTATAATGCAATTATTAAGTACTTATGGGATGAAGAAGTTAGTGGCACTGGGGGTTTCCTTAATACTCGAGATGGTGGGAATGCTCATGCTGCATTGCGGTATAATGGGGTAGAGTTCTTAATTTATCCACAATAAAAAAGGAAATTATCTATAATAGAGGACAAAAATTATGAAAAAGTTAAGTAAAGACCATCTTATTGATGGGCGGGTTTATCCAAAAGGTACTGAGTATGAGATAGTAAAAGAGGGGAAGGATTGGGCTTCAATGACACATAGCAATGACTTTGGTATACGTGTCTCTGTTTGGCCTGAACCTGAAGACTGGGCGTTAATGACAGCTGACCAATTAGCTCCAGTACAAAGTAATGAAGTAAAAGAATTGGATGACTACAGAGAGACACTGTTGATGAAAGCTTCAAGGTATAGTAACGATCCGAAAGTAATTCAGGTTCTTCTCAACAAAGGATCGGAGGTTAATGCTGGTAATTCAAATGATGAAACGGCTTTGATTTTGGCTTCAAGGTATACTAATAATCCTAAAATAATTCAAACTCTCATTGATAATGGGGCGGATGTTAATGCAAGGACCGATCGATGGGGAGAAACGGCTTTGATGTGGGCTTCAAAGTATAATTATAACCCAAGAGTGGTTCAGACCCTCCTTGATAATGGTGCGGATGTTAATGCAAGGAATAAAGATGGGGACACAGTACTTCTTTTGGCTTCAAGATATAACGACAATCCGAAAGTAGCTCAACTTCTCATTGATAATGGAGCGATAGAGTAAAATTACATTTTTAGCTCAAGATCTAGCTATCTATAGTAGAGGAGAAAAATTATGAGAAAAGGTAAAGGTACAGATCGAATTACGATCACAGAGCAAGTTTACATTGAAGGTGCTGATATTACGTTGGAGCCAGGAGATATTATTGAAGTCTATTCAGCTGGAACTGAGTATGAGATAATAACTGAGGGTAGCAATAATTGGCCGGGTTTAAATCCCAGAGAATGGGAGTCAATGACAGTCAGTCAATTAAATCAACATCTATATAGTAATGATGTAAATGTAAAGGATGGAGATTTTGGATTGACATCTTTGATGTGGGCTTCACAGTATAACAGCAACCTGAAAGTGATTCAACATCTCATTGATCAGGGGGCGGATGTTAATGCAAGGGATAGAAGAGAAGGAGTGACAGCATTGATGAAGGCTTCACAATATACCAACAACCCGAAAGTGGTTCAACTTCTCATTGATAATCGTGCTGATGTTAATGCAAGGAATATAAGTGGATGGACACCATTGATATGGGCTTTAATGAATAACAACAACAACCCGGAAGTGGTTCAGATGCTTATTGATAATGGAGCGGATGTTAATGTTCGGGATAGAGAAGGATTGACACTTTTGATGTTTGCTTCAAGATATAGCAGTAGGCAAGTGACTCAACTTCTCATTGATAACGGGGCGGATGTTAATGAAAGGGCTGACAACGGAATTACAGCATTGACAATGGCTTTAAATAGTAATGATAAAGATGTGACTCAACTTCTCATTGATAATGGGGCGATAGAGTAAAATTACATTTTTAGCTCAAGACCTAACTATCTATAGTAGAGGGTAGTTATGTCATTTCAAAATAAAATCCAAAGAGACATGGCATCATTGCAGCGTATATATTTTGATATATCTTTAGAGCATTTAGGTGATGAAGAAAATTTTCTTAGTATATCTTTGGAAGAGGATCGGTTTAATAATCGGGAATATACAATACAAGAGATAGGGAAAAAAACCGGCTATATTGATTTTCCTGAAAAAAATGTTCCATTAACTAATAAAAACGGCAGTAATTCTGCTACAGATTCTGGGTTTCATTTATATGAACTTT